>Ga0209344_10002574_pt1 | contig 19811 bp, 19 predicted proteins | sample Cruoilmetagenom6_FD_187293 | JGI IMG/M metagenome (GOLD analysis project Ga0209344, IMG submission 187293) | Oil polluted marine microbial communities from Coal Oil Point, Santa Barbara, California, USA - Santa Barbara Oil Seep Sample 6 (SPAdes)... | ecosystem: Environmental > Aquatic > Marine... | reverse complement strand
CCGGCCACCTGATCATGACCTATGTTCACCAAAAGGCCACACCGAAAAAAGATGTATTTTCGCGGATGTGGAAATGATTAACTATAATAAAAAAATAAATTGTTAACGCAAAGGAGATCATAATGCCCTTAAAAGCACCTGTAGGTTTGGTTTTATCCGGTGGCGGTTATTTAGGCGTGGCCCATATTGGTGCCATTAAAGCCTTAGAGGAAATGGATATACATCCGACCACTGTTTCCGGCACCAGCGCCGGTGCCCTGGTGGCTTCATTATATGCTGCCGGATATTCCTGGCAGGAGATGCTGGAATTTTTCGATAACCTGGAGTTATTTTCTTTTTCTTTGAATAAATTCACCTTATTAAAACCGGGCATGATTGATACCGATAAGTTCTATGATGAGTTTAAAGAATATTTTCCGGAGGATAATTTTTCAGCGCTAAAAAAACGTTTATTTATTGTTGCCACCAATATGATCACCGGGCAGGCACGTATTTTTTATGATGGACCTTTAATTAAACCACTTCTGGCTTCGGGCGCATTTCCGGGGATATTCACGCCGGTTGAAATCGATGGTGTTCTCTACAGCGACGGTGGTATCACTAATAATTTCCCAACTGAGCCCTTATCCATTTATTGTGAGCAGTCTGTGGGGGTTTTTGTGAGTCCTTTGGAGTCGGCTGATTATGACAGCCTCAATTCAACCATGGCAGTCACACAACGGGCGTTCACCATTTTGCGCGCTCAGGCCTCAATTAAGAAATTCTCAGATTGTGACGTGATTATCGCTCCCCCCGCTTTACGAAAATATAGTTTTCTGAAGAAAGACTCGTCTCAGGAGATTTTTGATTTAGGTTATCAAGAAACCCTGAGAAAATTACAAAACCTGAATAAAGACAAAAATCCCAAAGCCGTATAAATTTAGCAAGACACCAAATCAGGACAAAATACGACGTTAATGTTTATGCACTGCAACTTCGTCACGGGTCAATTCCTGTCAATACAAAGCTAAGTATTTGATTTAGCATTCTTTTAACATTTGGTTTACACTATATTTACCCCCTATTGCTTACAATAAAAGCCAATCAAACTGAGGAGAATATAAAAATGAATTGGGATATTATTGAAGGAAAATGGAGTCAGTTTAAAGGTGATGCACAAGTCAAGTGGGGCAAACTCACCGATGACGATTTAGATGTGATTGCCGGAAAACAAGAAAAATTAGTTGGACGTTTACAAGAGCGTTACGGCTATAATAAAGATAAGGCTGAAAAAGCCGTGGAAGAATGGCAATCTAATATTAATCATTAAGCCTATAAGTAGCGAAACATGAAACTTAAATTTCATGTTTCGACTTAACCCCCCATCCAATTTGTGTCTTGTTAACGCAATTCACTCCCTACTTCAAATTGGATGGGGTTTTTATTCATTTTTAAGAGAGGACTTATGAAAACTAAAATGTACACAATGGGTATTTTATTGCTGCTATTGGCATCGCCTGTTATGGCCGATAGAAATGCAGCCAATAAAGCCATTAGTCAAGCAGAAGTGTTGATAGAATCAGCGGAGCGATCTAATGGCATGCAGTATGCTGTTTATCTGATGAAGTCAGCTCGAGACAATCTTAATCAAGCCAAAATTGATTTGGATAATCGTGATTGGACCGAGGCTGAAATTGCCGCGAAAAAATCACAACGGGATGCTGAAGTGGCGGCGGCTAAAGCAGATGCCACGAAAGCAGAAAAAGCGTACACAGATTTACGTCAATCCGTGGATTTATTACGCAACGAATTACAACGTAAAAGGAGCGGACAATGAAACAGATAGTAAATCAAACAATTAAATTTTCTTTGTTGGTATCTATGTTAGCCTTATTGGCTTCTTGTGCATCAACACCAGAGCCAGATCCACGCGTAGAGACTTTACAAAACCGCATGTCGGATTTGTTGGCCAATCCTGAGTTGGCGTCTCGAGGCGGTGAAGAGTTGAAACGCGCTCAAAGTGCGTTAAAAACGGTTGAAAATCGTCCCGACAGAATGGATGATAAGGCTTACGAGTTTGCCATTTATGCCACCGATCGACTGATTGAATTGGCCAAGTACAGTGCTGAAGAACGTTATTATAATAATCAACGTAAAGAATTGGCTGATGAGCAGAGTCGCTTGGTACTGGAAGCCAGAACCATAGAAGCTGAGATGGCGGAAAACCGAGCCGAGCGGGCCAAACAGAGCGCCATGATGGCTGAACAGCAGCGTGCGCAAGCTATGGCGCAAGCGCAAGAAGCCCAACAAATGCGAGATGAAGCGATGCAAGCTAAAGCAGAAGCCGATGCGGCACGGACTGAAGCGGAGCGTTTAAAAGCACAAGCACAAGAGGCCGCAGAATCTGCCATGAGTGAAGCTGAGAAAGCCAAAGCTCGGGCTGAAGCTGAAGCCGCCAGAGCCGAAGCGGCCCAAGCTGAAGCTGCGGCAGCCAAGGCAGCCATGAACAGTTTGCAAAACCAATTGTCAGAATTGCAGGCCAAACAAACTGATCGTGGATTGGTGATTACTTTGGGTGATGTTTTGTTTGCCTTTAATAAGTCTGACCTCAAACCCGGCGCTACGCGTAATTTAGAGCCATTAGTTAAAGCATTAAACGATAACCCTAATCAGCAAGTCATTGTTGAAGGTCACACCGACAATATTGGCAGCAAAGAATATAATTTAAAACTGTCAGAACAACGGGCAGAGTCTGTCAAAAAATACTTAACAGATGAGGGTATTGATGCTGATCGAATTGACACCAAAGGTTTGGGTTTTGAGTTTCCAGTAGCCAGCAATGATGATGCCAGTGGCCGACAACGAAATCGTCGCGTAGAAATTATTTTACCGGACATTGAACCGAAAGATATTGAAGAATAACTAATCACTTCGACGATTTGAAATCAAACCGGCTGTGTTTTAAACAGCCGGTTTTTTTATGGCCGAAACGTTGTGGCCGGGTTTCTGTTAAAATGCTCTTTTTTTGCGCCTTAATTCTATGAAAATTCATATCTTGGGTATTGGTGGAACCTTTATGGGTGGCCTGGCAGCGATTGCGCGACAATTGGGTCATGAGGTGTCCGGTAGCGATCATAAAATGTATCCGCCGATGAGTACACAATTAGAACAAATGGCAATTCCGGTCCATGAAGGTTATGCAACAACGCCACTACAAAATAATCCGGATCTGGTGTTGGTGGGTAATGTCATGAGCCGTGGCATGGAACCGGTTGAATATATGCTCAATAACGGTCTGAATTATGAATCAGGTCCGGCGTGGTTGGGTCAGGAAGTATTGAAAGATAAACAGGTTTATGCGGTGGCCGGTACCCACGGTAAAACCACCACCGCCTCGATGCTGGCGTGGATATTAACCGATCAAGGTATTGATCCCGGTTTTCTCATTGGGGGTGTTAGTCCACATTTTGAATCTTCTGCCAAACTCACCAACAGCGAACATTTTGTTATTGAGGCTGATGAATATGACAGTGCCTTTTTTGATAAGCGCGCTAAGTTTGTACATTATCACAGTGATGTGGTTATTTTAAATAATTTGGAATACGATCATGCTGATATTTACCCCGATTTAACCGCCATTCAAAAACAATTTCATCATCTGGTCAGAACTGTGCCCGGAAATGGGGAAATTATCGTTAATGCCGATGATCCACATTTAAAGACTGTATTGGATATGGGTTGCTGGACGGATTTGGTGAGTTTTGGTAGTGGTCCACACGCCGATTTCTGGGTTATGCCGCTGGGTGATAATCCGAGTCATTTTAGTATTCAAAACAGCACTGATCAGCTGGCTGAGGTGCGTTGGCATGTTTCTGGAAAACACAATCAGCTGAATGCATTAGCCGCGATATTAGCCGCCACCAGAGCCGGCGTGTCTATTTCTGACGCCGCCAATTCTCTGTGTCGCTATGAAAATGTCAAACGCCGTATGGAGCTAGTCGGTGAGCCCCATGGGGTTCGGGTATTTGATGATTTTGCTCATCATCCCACTGCCATAGAAACCACCTTATGCGGGCGGCGTCCACATGTACATGGTCGTCTCATTGCTGTGGTTGAACCGCGCAGTAACTCTATGCGTTCAGGCGTCCATGCCCGTCAACTGCCTAAAGCCATACAAGCGGCTGATCATACTTTTATGATGGTATACCCGGATATGCAATGGGATGAACTGGTGTTGGAAAAACTCAAGCAAAAAGCCACCATCATCGATTCTGTGGATGCTCTAATTGAGCAGGTGGCTGCCTGGGTTGCGCCCGGTGACGAAGTGATTTGTATGAGCAATGGTGGTTTTGAAAATGCCCCTCGCCGTATTGTCGAAGCGATTGAACAACAGCGATTAATTCAATTAGGCAGCCAATAAAAAAACCGCCCATAATCAGCAGTGACGGACGGTTTTAAACAAATCTAAATAGTTTAGAAATTAGGCTTAACTTCTAAGTTATTGAAGTTTTCAATGGCTTCACGAATTTCTTGCTTGGCTTCTTCAACACCACCCCAGCCTTCAATTTTAACCCACTTGCCTTTTTCCAGGTCTTTGTAGTGCTCAAAGAAATGGGCAATGGTATCCAGCGTCACTTCATTGATATCGCGAACATCTGCCACGTGACGATATAAGCCACTAACTTTAGATGTGGGTACCGCAATTATTTTGGCATCATCACCGGCTTCATCGGTCATTTTTAAAACACCAACCGGACGACAACGGACAACAGATCCGGGCAATAATGGCAGCGGCATCACTACCATGACATCAACCGGATCGCCATCACCGCATAAGGTGTGTGGCACAAAACCATAATTACAGGGGTAATGCATGGCGGTGTTGAGGACTCGATCTACGGTTAACATACCGGAGTCTTTATCGACTTCATATTTAATCGCATCACTGTTTCTGGGGATTTCAATCACCACATTAATGTCATGAGGTGCATCCGATCCCACCGGCAGGTCTTTTAAGGTCATTGGTCTATTCCTGTGACTGAAAAGCGCGTATTATAGCGGTTTGCGCCACTAAAACCAGTGTAGGCATCAAAAAATTAATATCTGATTAATAATCAGTCCGATCAAAGCCGCGATAAGCCACCGCCTCGGATAAATGACTTTGATTGACCGCCTGAGATTGCTTTAAATCAGCGATGGTACGGCTGACCTTAATGATTCGGTGATAGGCCCGCGCCGATAAGCGCAAACGTTCCACCACATGTTCTAAAAAATCCAATAAGGGTGCCGGCAAAGGAATCAATTCCTCAATCTGACGACCTTGTAATTGGGCATTGGTGAGACCGCCGTTGCGCTTTAACTGTTGTGTTCGTGCTTTCATCACCAAAGAACGTGCTTGTTGTGAGGTTAAACCTGAATTTTTTGTATCTCGTAACACTTTATGCGGCACCCGCGGCACCTCAACCTGTAAATCAATGCGATCAAGTAAAGGCCCTGAAATCTTATTACGGTAATGCTGAATCTGCCCCAGGCTGCATTGACAAGGTCGGCCTTCATCGCCCAAATAGCCACAGGGGCAAGGGTTTAAACTCGCTAATAGCTGAAACCGTGCCGGAAATTCGGCACTTCTGGCGGCTCGTGAAATAACGATTTTTCCCGATTCCAAAGGCTCCCGTAAAACCTCCAAAACATGCCGTGAAAACTCCGGTAATTCATCCAAAAATAAAACGCCGTTTTGGGCTAATGAAATTTCTCCGGGCATCGGTTGTGAGCCGCCGCCGACCAGAGCCGCGGCTGATGCGGTGTGGTGTGGATTTCTAAAAGGTGGTTGCCCCCAACAACCGGGATCAAAGCCACTGCTACTGATGGAAGCCACTTTCGCAGTTTCCAGACTTTGGGTTTCCGTTAAAGTGGGTAAAATGCCCGGCAAACGGCTGGCGAGCATGGTTTTACCGGTGCCGGGAGGGCCATAAAACAATAAGTTATGACCGCCGGCAGCAGCAATTATCAAAGCCCGCTTGGCTTGTTCCTGTCCTTTAACTTCGCTTAAATCAGCGCTGGTTTTATGTTGTTTCGGTCGGGTGTTGCCGCCTTTACTTGCCGTTGCAATATTTAATTCCCGCTCACCGGACAGCCATTCGCAGACCTGTAGCAGGGAATCAGCGCTTAAACATTCACAGGATTCCACCAAAGCCGCTTCGGCAGCATTACTGGACGGTACCAGCAATCGCCGACCAGCTTCAGAAACTGCACTGACCACCGGTAAAACCCCCCGAATCCCACGTAATTCACCGCCCAGTGCTAATTCACCGACAAACTCTGTACATTCAAGGCGATCAGCATCCAATTGCTCAGAGGCTGCCAATACGCCCAGGGCAATCGGCAAATCATAACGCCCGCCGCCTTTGGGAATATCTGCCGGTGATAAATTAATGGTGATGCGATGTGGTGGAAAGTCAAAACCACTGTTCATAATCGCCGCCCGCACCCGGTCTTTCGATTCTTTCACCGCCGTTTCCGGCATGCCGACAATTGACAAACTCGGCAGACCCGGTGAAATATGCACTTCAACCCGAACCTGCGGCGCCGCCACCCCAAACTCTGCCCGCGACAACACCACCGCTAATTTTTTCATAAACTCACTTCACCGAATCAAAGTTATAGCCTAACGAAAAACCATCCAAAAATCTGTCGTGATTATCGATTCACTTTGTAAGAAATTATCGATTGGCAGTTGAACAGGGTGGATTTATAGGTGTAATTCACAGAAATGCATTGATGAGACATTAATTTTTTTGCGTATTTCTAATGTCAATGAAGCGGTTGTTGAACAAACTTCGTTCGACTATTTGGTAAATAACCACATCTGGTTTGTGTATATCGATGAATTTTTGTAAAGATTCGTCCATCAGATAGTTATATTTATGTTTCCAAGTTTTATTGAACGTTTTGTTATAAAGATTTGAATTTTGCATTAAAAAAGAATCAGCCAGTATTAAAGCACTTTTGTGATTTAAAGCATGCTCATTAACTGTGTAAACCGGCCCTTGATGGATATCTAAATAAGGTCTTAACTCCATTTCACATTGGCCGGGTTCGAATGAATCAGGATCAATTTTTGCAGTACAAACCTCATTGTCATCCTCTATCACTCGATACATCCATGTTTCGTAGTCTTCAGGTAATAGTTCCTGTATTTTTAAAAAATTAGAATGACCACCATTGGGTTTTGTAATAATAATATTGAATCGATAAGTAGGCAGTATAATGTTTTGTTGGTAAAAAGCATTGAGTGTTTTAATGGTTTCAGTAAAAGCAATTGAGGCACCTAATTCATTCCAATGTGAATCCGTTTTCCAGTACAACCGTTCTTCCTGAACGGGTTTTTGGTTTAAAAATATCGGCCGTAAATCCAGAATGTTGGCGCCCAATTGCTTGCCGGCATCAACCAATCTATCGGTTAGATTGGGTTTGGCAGGTATAACCCATCGTGGTAAATTTTCGCCATAAATACTGTGTTTGTTGGGTGCCACAACCAGAATAAATTGAATACCTTGATTTTCGAACCATTGTTGCAGGTGCCAAACATTATTTGACCAGTTCTGAATTTGGGATTCACTAAAAGGGTACTCCCCCAGTGTTTTGTAAATTAATTTATTGTGTTTATTACCTAAAAACAAATCACCATTTTTACCGGCAATAACATTGGCAGGGTTTGTCGATTTATTAAGCGTCTTATAGATAAAAAAATTATAATAGCTCTCTATAACATCGGTGTTGTATAAAGCCGTTTGGCTGATCTCATTTGGTTTTTTAATTATATTAATCAACGGCAGCATGCCCATACCCAGCGATGCAATGATAAAAAATACTAACAATGATTTTTTAGGTGAATTGTTCATGCTAAAAATTGAAATACAAAAAGACTTGGGTGCTTGATAAAAAAGAATGAATGACGGCGAAGGAGAATGCCAAACCGGCCACAATCATCATTTTTAAAGTAACCGCTTGTTCCTGAATAAATCGGTTATTATTTTTCACAAATAATACAATTGGAATAAACAGTAAACAAAAAATTAAAGCCCGTTCTGGGACATTAATCACCCGATAAGCATGAGGTAATTTTTCATAAAGTGGGTAATTAAACCATCGTGAAAGCATGTCGACAAAATTAATTGAAAATTCAAAGTGTTCTCTTGGATTTAACCCCAGCATACCACGAATAACTTTTTCTGCACTTGCCCAGTTTTCAGCCCTAAAAAACACCCAGGTGATGTTAACAAAATTAAATGTTATTAACCAGGCCAACCAATCCCACAGTTTAAAGCCCAATCTATGCCATAAACGGTGAATACATAGCGCCAATCCATGTAAGAACCCCCAAAAAACAAAGGTCCAGCCGGCACCGTGCCAAATACCGCCGAGGATGAAAGTGGCCATTAAGTTACGGTATGTTTTCAGTGAGCCGGACCGGTTACCACCCAATGGAATATAAACATAGTCTCTTAAAAATCGTGATAGGGTAATGTGCCAACGGCGCCAAAACTCTTGAATATTTTTGGATTGATAAGGGCTGTTGAAATTAAGCGGCAATATGATGTTAAACATCAAAGCGATACCAATGGCCATATCTGTATAGCCACTGAAATCAAAATATAACTGAAAAGTGTAAGCCAGAGAAGTGGCCCATGCTTCAAAAAAGAATAGTTGTGTGGCTTGATCAAATCCGGTCGTTGCCCAAACAGCAAATGAATCGGCGATGATGACCTTTTTGAACAATCCGATGGAGAAAATAAACAAACCCCGAATTAAATTATCGTAATTAATTAAGCGGTTTTTGGTGCTGGAAAATTGTGGCATCATTTCCTTGTGGTGCACAATGGGGCCGGCAATTAACTGCGGGAAAAAGCTCACAAATACCGCATAGTTTAAAATGCTGTTTTCTTCAGTTTCACCACGATAACTATCAACGAGATAAGCAATTTGTTGAAAAGTAAAAAATGAAATAGCTAAGGGTAGGGCCAAGTTCAATAGACTAATATCACTACTAAAAATTAAGTTAAGGTTTTCAATGAAGAAGTCAGAGTATTTAAAATACCCCAGCAGCGCTAAATTGGCTGCAACCGCCAACATGAGAAAAAGTTTTTTGTTTTTCTGGCTCGCAGGGTTTGGTCTGAGTTTTAAGGATGCCCAATAATTGAATGTCATCGATCCGACAATCAAAGGCAGGTAAATAACATTCCACCAACTATAAAAAAACAAAGAGGCCAGAACCAACAGAATTTTGGCTTGTACCGGATAACTTTTGTGGTTTAAATAAAAATAAACAAAAAAAGTAATCGGTAAAAAGAAAAAAATAAATTCGGTTGAATTAAATAGCAAAATACACCTTTGGATTTAGACTTTTAAAAAACCGACCGAGATTAATTTATGCGATTGGTTTAAACATACCATTAACTTAGCAAATTGAAAAAAGTGACAGCGTTCTTAAAGAGATTTTAAATTGTGTAAGAATTATAGGTTTCACTCAAATCATTGTCCAGTAACTAAAATAAAAAAGCCGGCTAAGCGTGTGCTTAAACCGGCTTGTTTTAACTGATTATCAGAGTTTCCAGAGTCAATCAATGAGATGATTATTATAGGGTGATTTCACATATTGAAGTTTTATCCAAGCAGTCAAAGCCGATGGTATTTGTTTCAGAGTCGTAATCAAAAGGCTGATCAGTGTAGGGGTTTTTATAGGTTGAGTTATTAACCACGGTGCTGATATTTTGATCGTTGTTTAAGGCCAATTCAATGCGCAATTTTAATAAAGTCAGCATGGCATCAAGGTCGTGCATTCGAGCAAAATAATCGTGATAAATGGGTGGCCCAAAATATGTTTTTAAAAATAGTTTTCCTGTGGGGTTATAAAGGCTTATGGGGGACTTTAAACTGGGTTTTTCTGGCCAAGAGTCTGATAAAAAAGATTGGTAAAATTTTCTATTGTCTAATTCGTCTATATTTTTCAAAGGTTTTATATTTGCTATGTAATGTAAATTCAGTGTAGCTTGAGGTTGATAAAGCAGTTTGCCAATAAAATCCTGGTTTTTATTCTTATATGCATCAAGAAAACCCATTGAGCCCTTCATTTCAGATTGGAATGTTGGGTATAAACTCTTTTCTTTTTGAGATAACCCTTTTATTTGATCATTAAGCGCTACCAACTCATAACGGCTTAGGTAACCGGTTTGAATCGCAAAGGCCAGAATCTGAATATCGTTATGAATGGCCGCATTAGAAATCATTTTAGTGATTAAGAGACTATTGTTGTTGAGCATCATGCGCCAAAATTTTAAATCCTTAGTAAATACTGGCACAAAGCTGGTTTTGTTCTGTAGCCATTGAGTTAATAAAAATACTCTTTGAACGCGCAATGGTGTGCTTAAAGGCGGTAAGGGGGAGTTGAATTTCATTTGGTTGGCTTCAGAAAAATGTCTGTAGTCTATGAGTTGGGCATACCGATTAATAAGTGTTTGCGTGGCTTGATTAAGATTATCTTGTTTATTTAATTGACTCAGATATTTAATAACACAATTTTTTTCTTTCCGAGTATTACAACGGGAAATATCGGTTATCTGCATGTCATCAATTTCATGCGATTTAAGAGACGCCTGATCAGATTTGGTGAGAAAATCATGGCCTTGTTCAGCGACGTTATGATTAAGTTTTTGGTGAATCTTTTGGGTGGCTGACTGAAAAGACTCATCGGGATAATAACTCATGGCGATTAGCGCGGGATAAGCATTATCTGTCTGATAGGTTTTAGCTTGGATGTCTTTAATGACCTGTACCTCGGGTAGTAGCTCTTCATCAAATACCGAGAAATTAACAATGACAGCGACCATAAACAGCATGGCCATCATGCCGATTAGTATAAACAGGGCTTTGAGTACTTTTTTCATGGTTGTTCCTTGTGTGTAAGGCTTTTTATTATGGTCTGTGGCCATCTTAACCGCCTGAGTAAAGTCTGAGCAATGTCTGAGGGAGCGTGATTTAGGTATTATTAATGATAAACTGAGCGCCATGAATAAGCCATCGCAATACCAAACCGCCGGATTGATTATTTGTCCCAATGCCGGAGAGGTCCGACAAAACAAGCAAAGCATTCGTTTGAGTCCGGTGAATATGCGGGTGCTGATGGTGCTTGTAAAACAATCCGGTGAAACGGTGACGAGACAGCAGATATTTGAGCAAGTCTGGCCGAATCAAGTGGTTAGTGACGATGCCTTAACCCGGGCCATTGCCGATTTACGAGCACAATTAAAGCCGTTAACCTCTGAATCCGGTTTAATCAAAACTCGGCCAAAAGTGGGTTACAGTTGGCAACCGGTAGTCAAGCCGGTATCAGCCGACAACAACCATAAAATCGCATGGTGGCCGCCGTTGTTAGGCTATGTGGCTTTGTTTATCTTGGCGGTGGTTTTGGTTTATGGATTTTTAAGCTGGCAGCTGTCGTCAGAGCCAGTGGCTTTGGTCATTCTGCCCACAGAAACAAGTCAGTCGAACTGGGATGTTGATATGGCTTTGCAACAAGCTGTTTTAAAAACAGACAACCTGAATTTTTTATCAGACCATGCTTTTCATGCCCACAAAGGCAGTCCCTATCCTTATTTTAGCCATGAATTTGGTGTGCGCTGGTTTATAGAAAGCCAGCTTGAGAATAATGAATTGAGTTTACAGTTGGTTGACGCTCGCACCGCTTTGGTCATTTACAGTGAGCAACACACGATTAAATCGGCTGAAGATCTCACATTTAAAACAGAGAACTTTATTCATTTTGTGGCTGAATTGTAGCCATGAAAAAGGCCTGTTGCGATGGGGCTTATCGCAACAGGCCTTATTATTAGGAACAAACGAACCCTAATAACGGGTCACCGCACCAAAACCGTTGAATTTTATTAGCTCGCCTTTTGGCAAGAACACCACCTCACCGCCATAGGCCATATTAGCTTCGATCATTTCATCATAAATATCATCAATGATGTCGCTGTCATTGCGTTGCTCATCAGACACATAGGTGATTTGATTGTCTTTAAGTATCGCCGGTTGAAATAAACCTTGCTCAATAAACAGGGTTTTGATGCGACCGGCATGAATGGCACGCCAGATGTCATTACTGTCGCTGAGAAACTGATTGTTACTAACGGCTTTTTTGAGTTCCGCTTTGCGCAGATTATTCTGTTCAATGGTGTGATCCTTAACAATTTTCCAGGCTTCAGCAACAATGCTTTCTGCTTTTTCATCAATGCGTTGACTGTTCAGATGGGTCTCAAAAATACCGCGCTTATCATCGGCCACATTTAAAAAGCGATGATAATTCTCATGAACGCTGCAGACTAATAAGGGTAGCGGATGACTGTTCTTAACTTTTTGAACACTTTTATCCACCCGATTAAAAAACTCATCAATCAAGTTTGTTTGGTGACTGTCGCTGTCGTGCTCGCCACTATAACGGGCATGAGAAAGCGTGGTCTCCATGGGAAAATCATCACCCCATTCCTGGACAACTTCTTTATTCATGGCTTCAATCAGCCGGGCTTTTTCTTGACTTAGCACCAGCACATAGTAGCTAGTTTGTAAGTGCATGGCCCGAACCAAATCACGGGTGGCAAAGTTATCATCAATGACCACACGGTCTTCAACCGGAATTCGTAAACGTGTGAATTCTGCCATGTCCTCATTGACAAAAAGAATCAAACTATCCAGATTATGGCTGTGATCGATGTTCTCAACCAATCCATTCAATTGATCCATCAATTTTGCGCGTGTTCTTTTATCTGTATCTGAACTAAGGCGTTGCTCAACGGTCCTGATGTGATTTTTAAGCGTCACTTCATCCTTGAGCGAATCAGGTCTGGTTCGGTGGCTGTTCATGATGATGGTGATGCAATGATCTGCGGTTATGTTTTTTATTTTTTTTAATGTTGGATTCATATTTTTTCACCTTTTAAATAGATTATAAAATGGCTTTAATACTCATTAATAACCATACCATATTTGGCTGAAAATAACCAGTGATAAAAGACCTTAAAATCAGCTATATGGTGATTTGAGAGGTGTTTTTAGTATTCGAATCATGACAGAAGCTGAGATTGTATTAAAGTCGCATTTCTTGCACTTATTCAATGGTCAATCTGAGTGTTCTGTGGCCTCCTTAAATTAAGCCACATCCAATACCCGGGAATCTGAAATCATCAGATATGTGTCTTTACTTAGATATTGACAGTTAGTGGCAAGGTATCCAGTGTGCCATCAACCGGCATCGTCATTTTAATACTAAAACCCAGTTTGGCATCTTAATGCTGGTTTGGATTTAAAGCCATAAAGTCATCTAAATCAAATTCTCGTAAATTAAACATGGTTGACCTCGGTACGTTGTTGCAAGTCGTCAATGCAAGTAGCGTAAGCAACATCAGTATTTTTTAGATAATGGATTAACTATTTGGATTAAATATTATTGTAGTTGAGCAGTTAGGGATTGATTCAACGCTTTTTCTTATTACAGGATTTAGTTACATTTGTGTTCACTGGTTATATAATCATAATTATGTTTCGCTCGTTATTTCAGTTTCTTAATCGTGATTTGACAAATCAAATATGGAGTCAAAAGTCATATCATCCATATTTTGGTAACATGCTTTTGTTTGCTTTTAAGAATTCTGATAAAAGTTATTGGGAGACTGAAATTGACTTTGAGAGCCATCGGCTTAGTGTAAGCATTGATTCACCCGATCTTACAGAGCCGTCGAAACCACAAATAGATTTTGCGCGGCAAATTATTGCAGGGCCTGACGTCGCTTTATCCAGGGCTTTGCCTTTATTGGCGCCCGAGTTTGAACGTTGGCATAATAAGCCCTTACCTGCAGATTGGAGAGCTGCGCTAAAACTTATGGGTTTTACTGTGCCGGTTAATGGTAATGATAACAATGAGTGGGAATTATCTTTTGAGAGTTTATGGGATGCAGAGGGTCATTTATTTACATGTACTTTTATTGACGGGGAACCAAAAACTATTTCAGTTGATGGTTGATGATTTAAAAAAAACAAATGATGAGTCAAGATCAACATATTCATAACTGCGAACAAAACACTTTTAAGGACGTTGAAGTTCGCTATGAGAAAATCAATACAGAACAGTGGCATTGGGTGTTAGAGCTATGGCATCGACCTGAACGTCAAAGTGACAAAAGTGATGAAATTTACGCAATATCCTATTGTAATACCCTGTTAATTTCCTTTTGTCCCTTTTGTGGTGAAAATCTTAATGAAATAGAAAGCAATATTTGGTGAGTCAATAGCACCACGTTCCACCATTCCATCAGGAGAATGGCAATCCTTAAGAATAAATTTATTCTCACTGTATTGTTTGTGCCTTCCTGTGCTTAAAGCACAATTGTCAAAAATAAAAATCCATATGCGTTACAACGCCGTAGCGTTGTAACGAGGTCGATTTGACTTAAGTGCAGTTCTTATTTGTTTGTGAATCTGGATGTGATAATCAAAAAAGCGGAGCCATCTAAGGGGCTCCACTTTTTACATTTTATGGAATAATGTTGATTATTATTGTAACGCCTGCAAAGCCGCTTCATAGTTCGGTTCGTTGGTGACTTCATCGACCACTTCGCGGTGGATGATGTTGTGATTTTCATCCAGTACAAAGACCGCGCGGGCTGTGAGGCCGGCTAAGGGGCCATCGCGCATTTCTAAGCCGTAGTTTTGGGCGATACTTCGGTTTTTGAAATCAGAGGCTGTCACCACATTGTCGATGCCTTCGGCGGCACAGAAGCGCTTGTAGGCAAAGGGTAAATCCATGGATGTAAACACCACGGCGGTATTGTCCATACCGGCGGCTTTTTGATTAAAGGTGCGTAGTTGCTGGGCACACACATCGGTGTCGACACTGGGCGCCACGTTCAGAACCACCCGTTGGCCTTTAAAATTATCCAGATTGACTTCGGATAGATCGGTACCCGTGAGTTGGAAGTTGGGGGCTTTTTGACCGACCTGAGGTTGTTCAGCATTGAGGTGGACAGGGTTATTTTTAAAATTCACTTGGCTCATATTTAGACTCCTTTAAATCAAATAAATAGGGTAACAAATCAGGCCTGAAAATAGCGTTAAAAGAACAACTTATTTCAATATAAATGTATCACGATCTTTGAGAAAGCCAAAGTGTTGCCGCTGTTGTTGTAAGTTGTTGGTGCTGAGATTCATTGTTTCGGAAAATGCCCGGGTGTTATCAGAGATTGATAGTTGTTTGCCCAGGGCATCATAAATTGCTGAATGGCCGGCATATACATGACCGTTACCGTCTGTACCGATGCGATTTACACCGGCTACATAACTCATATTCTCAATGGCGCGGGCTTTCAGTAAGCTTTGCCAGGCATCACTTCTCGGGGCCGGCCAATTGGCGATGTAAAGTAGTAGGTCGTAGTTCACATCATTACGTGACCACACCGGAAAGCGCAGGTCATAACAAATCAAAGGGCAAATTCGCCAGCCTTTGTATTCAACGATTAATCGTTCACTGCCGGCGGTGAAATGATGATGCTCATCGGCGTAGGTAAACAAATGTTTTTTATCATAACTTTGATAATCACCGTTGGGCTCAACCCAATACATCCGATTGTAGAATTTATTCTGTTGTTGAATGATTAAACTACCTGTAATGACTGCTTTATTTTGAGCAGCTTGCTGTTGCATCCAATGAAGTGTTTTGTCAGGTTCTTTTTCAGCATGATGGGCGACTGTCATGGTAAAACCCGTAGTGAACATCTCTGGCAGTATAATCAGGTCAGTGGGTGCTTCGATGTCTTTAATTAGATGTTCAAAGTGGCGGCGATTGGTTTCGGGCTTATGCCAATGTAGCTCTGTTTGAATGAGTGTGATATTTAAATCTTTCATACTGTTTAGAATACACAATTTGTAAAGCGTAATCAAAATAAGCTGCGTTTAAATAAAAGTTTATATTGGTTATAATATTAATCTTCTCATCCTTATTCTCAGCCATTGACAGTATCAGACCAACAACCCCAACATGTACCGGACACAGCGCTAATGTTACCAGGTGGTGGTGCCCGTGGTGCCTATCAGGTGGGCGTGTTAAAAGCCATTATGGAAATGATGCCAAAAGGTTTTCGTTTTCCCATCATTAATGGGACATCAGCCGGTGCCATTAATGCCACTGTGATGGCTTCTCATGCGCAACGGCAGAAATATGGTGCCAAAAGATTGGAATACTTTTGGCGTAATATTCATTGTGATAAAGTTTACCGCACTGATGCCCGTTGTGTCTTTAAAACCATGGCTCGGGTGGTGGGTTCCTTGTTGTTTGGCCGGTTGGGTTTGGAGCCGCCACGATCTTTACTTGATAATACACCCTTGAATGAGTTGCTCGATCGGGAGTTAAAATTACCACAAATCCAGGAGGCCATTGATCGTGGGTTTTTGACCGGATTATCGATTACCGCTTCGTCTTATGACACCGCCATGGCCAAGTGTTTTTTTCAGGGTAATCAGGCAATCAATCCATGGCAGCGCACCCGACGGGTGGGTATTCGAGAGCGCATATCGGTGAATCATGTGATGGCTTCCACGGCCTTACCCTTTTTGTTTCCGGCACAACGTATTGGCTATGAGCATTACGGTGATGGCGGCTTGCGCATGACCGCACCGTTATCACCGGCCATTCATTTAGGTGCAGATCGCATCTTAGTGATTGGTACGCGCGATGAAACGCCAATAAAAAAACCGCACGAAGTAACGGAATATCCAAGTATGGGTCATTTAGGTGGTTATATGCTGGACACTATTTTTATGGATATGCTGATGGCGGATTTATCTCGACTACAACGTATCAATCGCACATTGGATCTCATTGCTCCAGATAAACGTGAACAATACAATTTGCGCCCGATCAATACCCTGGTGATAAAGCCGAGCCGTGATGTGCGGGAGTTAACCGCCGAATATGCCCATGAAATTCCCGGGCCGGTGCGAACCCTGCTTAAAATGATTGGTGGCTGGGGAAAAGACTGGCGCATGCCCAGCTTTTTATTGTTCGAACCCGAATACACCGGCGCCCTAATCGATTTAGGCTACGCCGATGCCCACGCCCAGGCCGCTGAAATCAAAGAATTCCTACATTAATCAACACTCAAACAAGAATTAACCTGGCACAAAGCTAACTCGGAGCATTAATCTGGAGCATTAATCTGGGACAGGCATTTTTTTATAATAACAAAGATATAAAAATCTTTTTCATTTAATGGAATTACAACAAATATTTGAAAATTAGCAATGAAATAAGGCTAAATTATTAAAGATCATCAATCTTAGGCGTGATAATTGATTTTATAGGTTTTCAAGGCGAGCGAGAACGTTTCAGGGTGTTGAAGTTTGGCTGATATATGTTTTTGTAGGTTATTCCAAAACAGGCTCAAGCCTTAAACCCACGGACCAGTTTTTCTGTGTTTTATCTGAGTATGTCTGAAGCTGCTGAACGGTTCCAATTGCTGAGAAACCAAATGATTTAAATCCATTCAATTCATCCAGCCAGGAATCTGGGTTGAAATTTAATTCAATCAAAACTGATGCCATCTTATCAGGAATAAAACCATGGTCATCATTCTGAATAATTCTGCCTGTTTGATCCACCAAGTCAAGATAACTTGAGAGGTAATATGGCAAGTCACTTTCACCCTGACCGAAGGGCGCTAAATCTGTATTATTTTCCTCTATCCGTTCTTTTGCCGAAGTAAATTCTGAAGTTTTCAAAGATTTGGCTAAACCGGCTCTAATGGGGTTTAAATCAACGTACGCCATACATGTCAATAAAGCGCGTTCATCAAGCAATGCTTGGCTTTTGAAGCGGCTTTCCCAAAAGTGCCCGGTGCATTCATCTTCTTTATTAGCTTTACGGGCAATGTATTCATTTACTGACTTCATAAACCAGGAAATGGAACACAAGCGTTCACGGTATTGAACAACATATTCCCGGACCTTTTTAATCTCTGATATATCAATAACATCCTTCTGCAAGTAACGCTGACAAAGGATAGGTAATGAGTATAAAGACATCCATGCGATCAATATCTGTTTATCGGTCCATTTCGTGATATCGCCAACCCTTAATACAAGATGAAAATGATTACTCATAATGGCATAAGAACATACATCAATGGCAAATACTGAAGCCACTTTTTTAATCCGATCAACCAACCACTGTCGGCGGTGTTCATAAGATTGGGCGGTGTAATTATTTTTACCACATAAAAAGGCTTGCCGCACACATCTTGAGATGATGTGGTAATAGGGCGTGGTTTCAACACAAATTTGCTGTTTTCTTGCCACTGTCATAACAATCTCCATATCAAAACACCATTTTTGCTGATTATAAAAATAAAATCTGTAGCAAATATCGATTTGGAGTGTCAATAATTTCCTACATGGGGTGACTGTCCCTGGTTCATATGCTACATAAGATGACTGTCCCTGGGTTACCCCTGGGTTACCTAGATTAAGTGCATAACCGTTAAAATGCAGTATTTTTTATTGGAGGTCTTCGGGTTTGATGGGGTGGAAGTTGTCGGCTGAGTCAATCAGGGCATCGGCGGTGAGTTCGCGGACGGCATACACTTCGGTGCTGCATTGATGCTGGGTTTTGATTTCGTCCAGCAAGAGACTAAAATCGCCGTCGCCGGAGAGTAGGATGATGTGGTCTAATTCGGGCGCATGTTTTAGGACATCGATGGTGATGCCGACATCCCAGTCGCCTTTAGCGGAGCCGTCCTGGCGTTGAATAAAGTTTTTGAGCTTGACGGTGAAGCCTAAGTGGCGCAGGGCATCCTGGAATTTAATCTGTGAGTCCAGGCCGCGGTCGGTGGCATAAGCATAAGCGACATCGAGTTGATGTGTTTCACTGAGCTTGTGCCACAATCGGCGGTAATCAAATGATCGGCCATACACTGACCTGGTGGTGTAGTAAATGTTCTGGACATCCACAAAGAGTCCGGTTTTTAGGCCGGTCTCACTCATTGCGATGATTTATTGTGTTTTCTATTAGCCGGACGAGAGCGACCTTTTGAGGAACCGCCCGGGCCACTGTTACCGGTAAACTTCCGGGGTTTTTTAGGGCCTTTTTTAGGGCCTGATTTTGAACCATCGCCGGAATCGCTGGTAAAGTTTTTGCGTTTTGCAGATCGTTTACCGGGTTTGGGTACATCGCTAAAGGGTGTGTTTTTTCGCCTTGAAAGTTTGGGTTTTTCGGATCCGGTATCTTCATTGTTATGCCTGTCCTTGTTATTCTGATTTTTTTTCTTGTAGGGCTTTTTGAATTTTGTTGGTTCGCCGGTTTGTTCCTCGCTAAAGCTGGCCCTGCCTTTGCGTTGATTGGGCTTTTTGTGGTCGTTTGGACGTTTATTCTTAAAGTTTTGGCTTCTTTTTGAGGCCGGTTTGGCTTTTTTGGGACGGGCGCCACCACCGCCACGACCCGTTTCGGGGACATCATGGCTGGGTTCAAAGTCGTCAATGAGTTGGCGATCAAGTTTTCGCTTTAATAATCGTTCAATGGCAAACAGTTGTTTGGCTTCATCGGCGCTGACCAGAGAGATGGCTTCGCCTTCAGCGCCGGCACGACCGGTACGGCCAATGCGATGGACATAATCTTCAGGGACTTGGGGTAAATCATAATTTATCACATGCGGCAGCGTATCAATATCAATGCCACGGGCAGCGATGTCAGTGGCGACTAAGACTGAAGCTTTGCCACGTTTAAATTCGTCGAGCGC
>Ga0209344_10002573_pt1 | contig 19811 bp, 16 predicted proteins | sample Cruoilmetagenom6_FD_187293 | JGI IMG/M metagenome (GOLD analysis project Ga0209344, IMG submission 187293) | Oil polluted marine microbial communities from Coal Oil Point, Santa Barbara, California, USA - Santa Barbara Oil Seep Sample 6 (SPAdes)... | ecosystem: Environmental > Aquatic > Marine... | reverse complement strand
TGTTATCACTTGGAGTATCAATGATTATTTGGGTTTGGCGAACCTTCCTGAGATTAAGAAAGTTGATGGTGAAGCTGCTGCTGAATATGGTTCTGCGTATCCAATGGGTGCAAGAATGATGAGTGGCCATACTGAGTTTCATGAGCAATTGGAACAAGAATGTGCGGCTTTTGTACAAAAAGAAGCTTCTTACTTATTAAATTTTGGGTACCAAGGTTTTATGTCTGTTATAGATGCTTTGGTTACTAAAGACGACATTATAGTTTATGATGTAGATTGCCATGCTTGTATTATTGATGGTGTACGTTTACATATGGGAAAGCGTTTTACTTTTGTTCATAATAACCCAGAGAGTTTAGAGAAGAATCTAGAACGTGCTACCAAATTGGCAGAACAAACTGGCGGAGGTATTTTAGTTATCTCTGAAGGTGTTTTCGGTATGCGCGGTGAGCAAGGTATCTTAAAGGAAATTGTTGCATTAAAAGAAAAATTCAGATTTAGATTATTGGTCGATGATGCACATGGTTTTGGTACTTTAGGCGAAACTGGTGGCGGTGCAGGTCAAGAACAAGGTGTACAAGACGGTATTGACGTTTACTTGGCTACGTTTGCCAAGTCAATGGCCGGCATTGGTGCTTTTGTTGCTGCAGATCAAGAAATTATTGATTATTTAAAATATAATTTACGTTCACAAATGTTCGCTAAATCATTACCAATGGTTTATGTGAAGGGAGCATTAAAACGTTTAGATATGTTACGTACCCAACCTGAGCTTAAAGCCAAACTTTGGGAGAACGTAAATGCTTTACAAAACGGATTGAAAGAAAATGGTTTTGATATAGGTACTACAACAAGTTGTGTTACGCCGGTATACCTTAATGGTAGTATCCCAGAAGCAATGGCTTTGGTGAAAGATTTGCGAGAGAACCACGGAATTTTCTGTTCTATTGTTGTATATCCTGTAATTCCAAAAGGATTGATTCTTTTGCGTTTAATACCTACGGCTACACACACGTTGCAAGATGTTGAAGAAACATTGGCAGCATTCTCTTCAATTAGAGAACGTTTGCAGAATGGTACTTACAAAAGATTATCTGCTGCTGTTGCAGCCGCAATGGGAGAATAATATAAATGTTTAAATTATGAAAGCCCGGAATCTTAATTTGATTCAGGGCTTTTTTTGAGCTTATACAAGTGATTTCCTGTATGTTCTTCTTCGTTTATAGACCACCGGGTCAAAATGTTTCCACATTTGTTTTATAGCTAAGTTTTCCTCTAATTCCGGAGTTCTATAGCACATATCAATTCCTTTTTCGCTAAATGTTTTATGGTATTCGTTGAATATTACGGCTGTGACACCTTTATTTTGATATTCTGGGTCTATGCCTATTAAGTAGAAAATAACATCCTTACTGTTCTTCTTTGCCTTTAGTAAATGGAACAAACCAAATGGAAATAGCTTTCCTTTTGCTTTTTGTAAGGCTTCGGAAAAGGCGGGCATTACAATGGCAAAGGCTATCAGTTTATCTTCTTTATCTTTTACAAACTTTATGTATTCAGGATTTATAAAGCTGATATATTTTTTCTTAAAATATGCTTTCTGTATTTCCGTAATTGGTACAAATGAAGAAAGGTTTGCATATGTTGCATTAAAGAGGTCAAACATTTCGTCTGCCATGGGCATAACCTCTTTTGTTTTGGTGAAATTTACCTCTTTTAGTCCGTAGCGTTTTTTTACTAAATCATTCAATCTCGTAAACAAAGCTGGATCTGCATTTTTTGCAGGGAACTTATTTTCCATGTATTCCTTTTCCTTTACAAAACCTAAGTTTTCATAATGGTCTTTATAATATGAATGATTATACCAAGTAATCATAGTACTAATATGGTCAAAACCTTCTACAAGAACACCAACCTTATCTAAGTTCGAAAAGCCTACAGGACCTTCCATATATTCTAAGTTATGTTCGTTGCCTATTTCAGCAACTTTCTCTAAAAGTACTTTTGATACTTCTGGATTGTCAACAAAATCGAACCACCCAAAACGCATTTTTTTTATATTCTGTTGATTTATTTCAATGTGATTGATTATTGCAGCAACGCGACCTACAATCTTACCTTCATCCTTGGCAAGAAAAAACCATGCTTCTGCATCTTTAAAAACAGGATTTTTATCTTTATCAAAACTTTCAAGCTCGTCATTGATAATGGGGGGTACCCAATATTTATTGTTTTTATATAAGGTAAAAGGAAAAGTTACAAAGCGTTTTAGGTCTTGCTTTGTTTTAGCTTCATGTAGTGTGATCATTGAACTTCTTTAGAAGTGTCAATATTAGTAATATTAATCAACAATATAAAGCTGTTGAGAATGAAAGTTGAGTAGGGGAATAATAAGATTAAAAGTCAATCTCACTGCTTTCTTTCTTTTTCTTTTTTTCTGCTTTCTTTAATTTTTTTAGTTGTTTTTTAGAAGGTCTAAGGTCAATGTCTTCTGCTCCACTACCTTTTTTCTTTTTGTTCTTCTTTTTCTTTTTCATTGCCTTTTTTTCAATAGCTCCGCCGTTTTGATCAGCTTCCTGATCTTCAATTGGCTTAAAACTATCTTTATGAAAATCCATTCTATATGAACCGCCTATCCCAAAGAAAATACGGGTAGGAGTGTTTTTTAAACTGGCGCCCATATTAAAATCTAATTGAAGATTTTCCTTTAATAAGTGTGCAATACCACCACGGATCAATAAATCTGAATAACGGTCACTATCTATACCTTGATGTTCAACAAAGACACTCCATTTTGGGTTTCTAAAGGCATGGGATAATGAAATGGTGTAACTTAATTCTGGGTCGTCTGTGCTAATGCGATCAAATGCGGTATTGGTAATTAAAACAAATCTTGGCGTTAAACGACTTTGTGTTGCAATCATACCGCGGTAAGATATTGTTGGTTCCCCAATGTAGAATGGATTGTCACCTAGTACAAAGTTTGCGCCACCGTAGATAGAAACGGCAGGCAAAAGATTCTTGAATTGAAATTTATGATTTGCTTTCCAACTATATAGGTTTGGTTTATTGGCTTCAGGATTTTTAAATGGATCGTAAACAAGAAATTTTAATCCTAGTCTGTTTCTAGAAAAATCTCTTCGCTTGGCTATCAGGTCAAAATTCAAATAGGTGATGTTTTGATCTTGAAAAGTACCTTCGTAATTCAGTTCTAGTTTTTCAAAAAGTAATCCGTATCGCAAAGAAATATCGGTTCCCCAAATATCAGATTCCGTATTTAAAAGCGTATGATCTCGCTGTTCATAAAAAAGGCCCATTTCTACTTGAACCACATTTTTTCCAACGGCATAAGCACTTACCGAAATTCCGGGTCTATTAGAATTAATGACATCCGTATACTGCGAAATGCCCACGAATGGAAGAAGAAATAGTAAGCTTAATACGTATTTATATGATTTAGAGTAGACAAAAAGACTATTCATGAACACGATTTTATATATATTTTAATAGTATGATTCTTTATATACAACGTGATAATTGTATTTTTGATATATCTTAAGTAAGAATAAATGGCATTTTTAAAAACTATATTAATTATTTTTTTGGTGTATTACTTGCTAAAATTTTTGGCAAAGTTATTTGCACCAAAAATATTGAACTACGCAGCCAAAAAAACTGAATCTCGTTTTAGAGAAGCTTTTGATAATCAACGTCCCTATAATCAAGAGGAAGATGAGAATGTCATTATTAAAAAAAAATCTTCTAGAAAAAAGAATGATTCTGAAAAAGTAGGTGAATACATTGATTTTGAAGAGCTAGACTAGTTATCTTTGTCAAAACACTACTTATTTAGCAAATGAAGCAAGGCTTTAAATTCTTTTTCATCCATTTTTTTGTTGTCGTATTTTTTATCATCGCTGCATTGGCATATTTCAGTCCTGTGCTTCAGGGGAAAGTAATGTATCAGCATGATATTGCTCAATATACGGGTATGGCAAAAGAACAGAACGATTTTAGAAAATCTAATGATCAAGAGCCATATTGGACCAATAGTGCATTTGGTGGTATGCCAACATATCAACTTGGGGCAAATTATCCACATAATTATATTAAACAACTGGATCGATTAATTCGGTTCTTACCAAGGCCTGCAGATTATCTATTTTTATATTTTATAGGATTTTATATTCTACTTTGTTGTTTAAAAGTAGATTATAGGTTGGCAGTTGTTGGTGCTTTGGCTTTTGGTTTTTCTACGTATTTGATTATTATTTTAGGTGCCGGGCACAATGCGAAGGCTCATGCCATGGCATATCTGCCAGTACTTTTGGCAGGTATTGTTTTGGTTTTTAGAAAAAAATACCTCTGGGGCTTTGTTCTTACTGCTTTGGCTATGGCCTTGGAAATTACAGCCAACCACTACCAAGTGACTTATTATTTTATGTTGTTGGTGCTAGTTATTGGCGTGGTGTATTTGGTATATGCGGTAAGAGATAAGCAAATCAAACATTTTTTCGTTTCGGTAGGTATTCTGCTATTGGCGGTGACCTTAGGTATTGCAGCTAATGCAACGGGATTAATGGCCACCAAAGAATATGCAGATTGGAGTACACGAGGTAAAAGTGAATTGACCATAAATCCTGATGGGTCGCCAAAAGATGATACTGGCGGTTTAAGCAAAGCGTATATTACCAATTGGAGTTATGGTATTGCAGAATCGTTGAACCTGTTCGTACCTCGTCTTTTTGGAGGCGCAAGTCAAGAGAACTTAGGCGAGAATTCAAAATCATACAATTATTTAATTGATAAAGGATTACCAAGGTCTAGTGCATTGGATTTTGTAAGCGGATTGCCATTATACTGGGGAGAGCAACCAGGTACAGCTGGTCCTGCTTATTTGGGTGCTGTCGTATTCTTTTTGTTTATCTTAGGATTGTTCTTGGTAAAGGGAAAACATAAATGGTGGTTACTGTTTGGTTCTATACTTTCCCTTGTTCTTTCATGGGGTAAGAACTTTAGTGCCTTGACCGACTTTATGATAGATTACTTTCCGTTGTACGATAAGTTCAGGGCGGTATCTTCTATACAGATTATATTAGAATTATGTGTACCCATATTGGCAATATTATCTTTAAAGAAATTATTTAAAGATAAAGTTCCGCAGGCGGATAAAATTAAATCATTGAGCTTGGCAGCTGCTACTATTTTAGGACTTGGGGTAGTGTTATTCTTGTTTAAGGGAGCTTTCCATTTTGTGGGTGCTGCCGATGATAATCTAAGAATGACAGGATTGGAAGAATTGCCGGAAATGCTTCGCCTAGATCGTAAAAGTGTTTACACAAGTGATTTATTGCGCTCATTAGGTTTCGCTCTGGGTTCGGCATTATTGATTTGGTTGTACTTGAAAGAAAAATTGAAAATGAATTTTTTGATTATCGCAATCGGTATTTTGGTTGTGGTCGATTTGGTTGGAGTCGATTTACGTTATGTAAACAATGATAATTTTGTGTCTAAACGTAAAATGTTGGAGCCTTTTCAAGAAACTACGGCAGATAAAATTATAGCGAAGGATGACGGGGTTTTCCGTGTTTTTGATCAAACTGATGGATTTGATTCTGCTAAAACAGCTTACTTTCATCAAAGTATAACTGGGTACCATGCAGCAAAACCTGCCGGTATGCAAGACTTGTTTAATTTTCATGTGTACAATGGAAATTTGTCTGTCTTGAATATGATGAACATTAAATATATTATCAGGCAAGATAAAGAAGGAAATGTCTTCCCGATTGAGAACCCAAATGCAAATGGAAATGCATGGTTTGTATCGCAATTGAAACCAGTTGCCAATGCAAATGCAGAAATAATGGCTTTGGATAGTTTGGATGCCAAGAACATTGCAGTTTTCAATTCATCTACATTTACAGATATTTCTCCTTTGGAATATCAAGTAGACTCTACGGCGTCTATTGATTTAATAGATTATGAACCAAATCACTTGACATATGCTTCAAAAAACAGCAATGAAGGAATAGCTGTTTTTTCTGAGATGTATTATAAAAACGGATGGAATGCTTATATCGACGGACAGGAAAGCGATTACTTCAAAGTTGATTACGTACTAAGAGCACTAAAAGTTCCTTCAGGGGAACATAAAATTGAATTTAAGTTCGAACCGGAAGTAGTGGCAACTGGAAGTAAAATTACTTTAGCGAGTACAATTATATTAGGTCTTGTTATTATTGGCGGATTCGGTTTTTCTTTTTGGAAATCTAAAAAAGAAGAGGAAGTATAATGAAACAGGTGCTGGTCATAACTTACTATTGGCCTCCCGCAGGGGGACCGGGAGTTCAACGTTGGCTTAAGTTTATAAAGTATCTTAGGGATTTTGGAGTTGACCCCGTTCTGTATATTCCTGAGAATCCACATTATCCAATGTTAGACGATTCTTTTTCTCAAGAGGTTCCAAAAAATATAAAAATATATAAACATAAAATCAAGGAGCCTTATCGCTTAGCTTCATTATTCTCAAGTAAAAAAACCAAGCGAATTAGCTCTGGTATCATTCAATCTAGAAATCAGTCTTTTTTAGAAAAGATGCTTTTGTGGGTACGTGGCAACCTTTTTATTCCCGATGCTAGAAAATTTTGGGTGAAGCCTTCCGTTATCTTTCTTAAAGAAGTTTTACACAAAGAAGGAATAGATACTATTATTACTACAGGACCGCCACATAGTGTGCATCTCATTGGGTATTATTTAAAGCAATCACTTTCATTAAATTGGATTGCCGATTTTCGCGATCCATGGACTACAATTGGTTATCATAAGAAATTGAAGCTTACTTCATTCGCAAGGAAAAAGCATAAAAAATTAGAGGCTGACGTATTAAATGCTGCCGATAAAATTATCGTTACAAGTAATACAACAAAAGAGGAATTTAAGCATATTACAAATAAACCGATACAAGTTATTACGAACGGATTTGACGGAGAAATTGCAAATGAGCATCAATTAGATTCCAAATTCACCATTTCTCATATTGGTTCCTTATTAAGCGGTCGAAATCCGATTAAATTATGGAAGGTCTTAGCTGATTTGGTCAACGAAATACCTGAATTTAAAAAAGCACTTCGATTACAGTTTGTTGGTGTTGTTAGTGATGAAATAATGGCGTCAATAGCAGAAAAGGGGTTGCAAAAGTATATTGGTATAGTGGGCTACGTTTCACATCGAGAAGCATTGGCATATCAAAAAGCTTCTCAAGTTTTATTACTGGTAGAAATAGATTCGCAAGATACAATTGGAATAATTCCTGGTAAACTATTTGAATATATGGCAGCAAAGCGTCCAATTTTGGGTGTGGGACCTAAAAATTGGGAAGTAGCTGGTATCGTAGATGAAACTAAAACGGGCTTTATATTTAACCATTCTGATGATATTACCTTAAAAAACGTACTTTTAAGATGGTTTAAATATTATCAGAAAGGTGAACTGAATATAACCTCTAGTAATATAGAGCAATACAGCAGAAAAGAGCTCACCCGAAAATTGGTCGAATATATTTAATGGGTATCGTACTTAAACAATCTCTGAACAATACAATTGTAACCTATATCGGTTTTTCGATTGGGGCTGCCAATACCTTGCTTTTGTATACCAATTTTATGCAGCCCAGCAACTATGGATTAATACAGGTAATCTTATCCGTTTCTACAGTTTTAATGCCTATTTTGGCTTTCGGTGTACCTAATACCTTGGTCAAATTTTACTCGAGTTTTAAAAATGAGAAAAACCAAGATTCATTTTTGACTTTAATGTTATTGCTGCCTTTGGTACTTATAATTCCCGTTGCTTTAATTAGTTATATCGCCAATGATGCTATTGGGAATTTACTTTCTAGACAGAACGATGTAGTAAGGGAATATGTGTGGCACATCTTTTTGGCAGGTATGGCTATGGCATATTTTGAAGTTTTTTATGCCTGGGCACGAATTCGTATGAAATCTATGTTCGGCAATTTCATGAAAGAGATTTTTTGCAGAGTAGGTCAAACGATTTTGTTACTTCTTTTATGGTTTAAGATCATTGATATTGAGTTTTTTATTAATGCTTTGATAGGTTTTTATTTGGTACGTACGTTGGTTATGAAGCTATATGCTTATAGATTACGTTCACTCAAACTAAATTTTGAATTACTTGATAATTGGAAATCGGTTGTAAAATATAGCGCTTTAATTATACTTGGCGGGTCTACCGCCATAGTGCTTATGGAGGTAGATAAAGTCATGTTGAATAATTTTCTTAAACTTGAAAATGTGGCATTCTATGCTGTAGCGGGTTTCATTGCATCAACCATTTCTGTACCATCTAAGGCAATGCACCAAATAACATATCCGTTAACGGCGACTTATATAAATGATGAAGATATGCCATCGCTTTCTCAGTTGTACCAAAAAAGTTCTTTAACATTGTTCATTGTCTCAGGGATTCTTTTTCTTTTAATTCTCTTAAACCTTAATGAGCTATATGAACTGTTGCCCGAAAAATATGCTGGCGGATTCATGATCGTATTCTGGGTTGGATTGGCTAAAGTGTATGATTCCCTTTTGGGTAATAATAACTCAATTCTGTACAATTCTGATTACTATAGGTCAATTTTATTTTTTGGAGTACTTCTGGCAGTTCTTGCCATTTTATTCAATCTATGGTTAATTCCCAAATATGGTATAGATGGAGCTGCTATCGCTAGCTTTAGTGCTTTCTTTATCTATAATACACTTAAGTTAGGGTATGTGAAATCGAAATTTAAAATACTGCCTTTTACGAACGAAACATTTAAGGTACTGGTATTGTTAATAGTGGTAGGTATAGTTTTCTCTACCTTTTCATTTTCTTTTCAACCATTGGTAAATATTGTCTTGAAAAGTATTTTGATGATTCTGTTTTATGTAGGAGTTCTATATCGCTTTAAAATATCTGAAGATGTCTTCGGATTTTTGAGCAAGTACTTGAACCGATAATTACATCTGAATTTCTTTTTGCTTGCTTGATTTTTGAATACCGTACTGCTGCTTATAAATTTTTACGATAATCAAGAAGAGGTTAATGATTAACGGACCAAAAATTAACCCTACAAATCCAAATAAAGGAATCCCGATCAGCACACCTATTAAGGTAATTAATGGGTGAGTGCTATCAAGTGATTTAAGTACAAATAGGCGAATTAAATTGTCGGTCATGCCCACTACTAAAATTCCGTACAGTAATATTCCCCAAGCTTGAAACTCTTCTCCACTGGCTAAGCTTAATACAAATACTGGAAATATACCTATGAATGTTCCTATAAAAGGAATCATAGAGCCTATAGTGACTATTACAAACCAAAACAACGGATTTTCAACTCCAAATATGTAAAATCCTATAAGAGCGATTATTCCTTGGGCTAATGCAACAAGGGGTATGGCTATGGCATTAGAACGTACAACATTATCAATTTCTTTACCTAATGTAACCAGGTTTTTATTACTTAAAGGGATATATTCAAGAAGGGATTCTTTTAGTTGTTTGGGACTCTTGAGCATATAATACAGTAGGAATAGCAGAATACCCAATGAGATAAAAACATTGAAAGTACCACTAGCAAAACCTTGTATGTTATCAGTTAGCCATCCTGAGGCTTGTTTGGGGTCTATGGTAGATGAAATATCATACTGTATATATTTTTCAATTTGAAATAATTGATCTTTAAAGGCTTTGGTGACCTGTTCAGATTTATCTGCCAAATTACCTAGCTCTGAGCTTAACATGAATCCGGCTCCGGTCAATGGAATAAAAATACCAACAAATGCCATTAAGATAAGTAGCATCGCAGCCCACATTCTTTTAACCCCTTTATTAATTAATTTTAGCATCCATTTTCTTAGAACAACATAAAGGGTAAGAGCTCCAAGAACCCCAGAAATGTAGGGTAGCATATATTTGATAATCAATGCGCCTAAAAAAATGATCAGTGCTAGGATAATAAGCTGTCTAAAAATTTTGTGATTTATTTTTTTCATAGGGTTGTTTGCAAAAGCAATTATTTTTCAGGCGGAATGTAAGTTTATCCGGGCAGTTATATTAACTCACTTGGGTTTTTTAGTACTTCAAAAATTTTGTAATAGAAATAAGTAAAAGCTTATTAAATTTGAAACTAAACAATGGTTCTAAAGCAAACACATATTGTAGAGAAAATAGCTATTCCTATTAGACTGCAAGAATATGGGATAGGGATATTTCAACAAATTTCTACCAAATCGGCATTGAAGAAAGCTATTAAAAGAGGATATGTATTTGTAGACGGTGTCATTGCAAGTACTGCAACTATAATTAAAGGTGGGGAAATAATAGTGTACAATCATACAAAAGAAAAGGAATCAAAAACCAGACTGATTTTAAAATTGGAAGTTGTTTATGAGGATGAATATTTAGCGGTAATCAATAAACCGGCAGGCATATTAGTGAGTGGTAACAGATTTAAAACAGTAGCTAACGCCTTAGCCCAAAATTTAACTCCAAGTCCAGCTTTTGATGTTGTAAACCCACAACCTGTACATCGTTTAGATTATGCTACCACCGGATTACTTCTTATAGGTAAGACCAGTAGTGTCATAACCAAACTCAATCGGTTATTTGAACAAAGACAAATTCAAAAAGAGTATTATGCAGTGACAATCGGAGCGATGGAAACTGAAGGGATAATTAATATGGATATTGAAGATATGCCTGCAAGTTCTACTTTTAGGGTTATTGCATCAGTACGATCAGAAAGGTTCTTATTTTTAAATTTGGTACAATTGAGTCCGCATACAGGTAGGCGTCATCAATTACGAAAGCATTTATTGGAAATCGGAAATCCGATATTAGGAGATGCTACTTATTTTTTAGAAGGGTTACAGTTAAAGGGAAAAGGATTGTATTTACATGCGCGGTCGCTTCGGTTTCTACATCCTGTAACTAATGAAGAAATATCTATTGAATCTGATTTACCAAAAAAGTTTACAAAACTATTTCCCACTAACGATATATAATAGTAACAGAAAAAGCGCCGCAGTGAATAAATCACTACGGCGCCTTACAACTAACCAACCTAAAAACTTATTTTAATATCTTCTGCTACTTTTAGTTGCTGAACTTGTTCTTGAACTAGAGCTTCTAGAAGGAGCTTTGCTTACTGATCTTGAACTTGAGCTTCTACTTACCGTACTTCTAGACGGGCTACTAGTCGCTTTTCTAGTTACAGTGCTACGTTGAGTTCTGGTATTTGTTGCAGTTCTAGTATTTGAACTTCTGCTTACCGGTTTTTTGTACGTAGTAGTAGTTCTTTTTACAGTGGTACTTTTTGGCGTACGGCTTACTTCTCTTTTAGTAACCGTTCTGTTTGGTGATGTACGCACTGCAGAGCTATTACTTCTTGTAACTGTTCTACTTTGTGTTGCTCTACCGCTATTGGTGTTACTACGTCTTACAGTAGTTGATCTATTTACAGTTGAACTTCTATTTGCTCTTGTTTTATTATTAGAAGCCAACGTTCTGTTCGTTCTTAAACCATTATCTCTTTTAGCAACAGTTCTGTTACTTCTATAGTTGTTATTTCTTACTGCAACTCGCTTATCATTTCTGTAAATGGTAGCCCTATTATTTCTTACCTTATTGTATCTATATTGTTTACCAACATTTACATAAGCGCTTCTAAAGTTATTTCTGTAAGGACTATAGTAAGAATATCTAACAGGAGTATAATATCTTCTGTAAGGACTATTGAATACAAAGCTAAAACCTACTGCTGGTCTAACAAACCATCTGTGAAAAGGGCGGTACACATAGCTTCTATTATATATGTTGATATAACCAGTATGATAATCATAAAATCCACGGTTGTTATAGTATACGTTCATACCACCAACACTACGTACTCTATTATTAGTGTAATTAATGTTTACTTCACCAATTGAGCTAACACGACCATAATAGTCATAATAGATAGGCACATTTTCTACTTGAATAACTGCACCGTAATCATCGTACTGTGCAAACGGACTGTAGTCATAACCTGAGTTAAATGTTACTCCGTTTTTGCTTCCTGAAACTTGGTTTTCAATATAAAAATCAAATTCACCATCAGGGTAAACAGAAAATGTAATTCCGTTTTCTATAAAAATAAATGAGTTGTCGTATGTATAAGTATTGCTGTTTGCAACCTTATCTTCATTAATACCTGTAGCGAAAACACCTGTGGTGCTAAAAATAACCGCTGTCAATAATAGTACTAAGTTCTTCATAATATAAGGTTTTAAATCTGCCCCTTAGGCAGTTGTTCTAAATGTAAATATTTACATTCCCTTAGTACATTACAAACAGCGTGCCAAAAAACAAAAACTCTAATTATATAATTGATAATCAGAGTTTTAAATATATATTTAGTTTCTTATTTTTTGAAGAATATTAATTTAACTTCTCTTTTAGGTAGCTCGCAGTATACGATTTTTTACTTTTTACAACCTCTTCTGGCGTACCCTCAGCTAGTAATTGTCCCCCATTTTCTCCACCACCTGGTCCAAGATCAATTATATAATCGGCACATTTTATTAAATCTATATTATGTTCAATGACTACAATAGAATGTTCTTTTTTAATAAGTGCATTAAAAGACTTTAGTAATTTTTGAATATCGTGAAAGTGTAATCCGGTCGTTGGTTCATCAAATATAAAAAGCGCTTTATCTTTTGTACTACCTTTTATTAAGAACGATGCCAATTTAATACGTTGCGCTTCACCACCGGATAGGGTAGAAGAAGATTGCCCTAAAGTTACATACCCTAAACCTACATCTTGCAATGGTTTTAGCTTGGTAATAATTTTCGTCTGCTCTCCTGTTTCAAAAAATTGAATGGCATTATCTATGGTCATATTAAGAACGTCGTCTATATTGGCATTGTTAAAGGTAACTTCTAGTACTTCTTTCTTAAATCTTTTTCCCCCACAAGTTTCACATTCTAAGTGAACATCTGCCATAAACTGCATTTCTACAGTGATTTCGCCTTCACCTTTACATTTCTCGCATCGACCACCATCAACATTAAAAGAAAAATGTTTTGCTTGGTAGTTTCTTATTTTACTCAATTTTTGATTGGCAAATAAATGTCTAATATCATCATATGCCTTAATATAGGTAACCGGGTTGGAGCGTGAAGATCTACCTATTGGGTTTTGATCTACAAATTCAACATGCTTGATATGGCTAAATTTGCCTTCTACGGATGTATACTGACCAGCCTTTTCTCCATAGCCCCCAGTTTCTTTTAAAATTATAGGATACAGTAATTTTTTTACCAAGGTACTTTTTCCACTACCAGATACTCCCGTAACTACGGTTAACATATCTAATGGAAAAGTGACATTGATATTTTGAATGTTGTGTTCGCGTACACCGTTAATGGTTATATAATTTTTAGATGTTCTCCGTTCTTTAGGAACTTTAATTTCCATCTTACCATTTAAATACTGTGCGGTCAGTGATTTTGATTTTAGTATTTCTTTTAATGTGCCTTGGGCGACAACTTCACCACCATGCGTACCAGCTTCAGGACCTATATCGATCACTATATCTGCCGCTTTCATAATATCTTCGTCATGTTCGACTACAATAACGGTATTACCTAAATTACGTAACGATATCAAAACTTCGATTAAATTTTCAGTATCTCGAGGGTGTAGACCAATACTTGGTTCATCTAATAAGTACATAGAACCCACCAAGCTACTACCTAATGAAGTTGCTAGATTTATACGCTGACTTTCTCCACCAGATAAGGTGTTCGATTTTCTATTGATGGTCAGGTAGTTCAATCCTACTTTATCTAAGAACCCTAACCTTGTATTTATTTCAATTAAAAGTCTAGATGCAATTGTGGCATCACTTTCATTTAGTTGCAGTTCGTTAAAGAAAACAATTAGTTTTTCAATAGATAAGCCTACCAATGATGAAATTGAAGCTCCGCCTACTTTTACGTAATCAGTTTCTTGTCTTAGCCGTTTACCGTTACAGATATTACATTTGGTTTTGCCTCTATATCTAGAAAGCATCACTCTGTTCTGAATTTTATAGCTTTTCTCCTCTAACATTCCAAAGAACTTATGAAGTCCTATAAAATGAGCATTACCATCCCATACCAATTGTTTTTGCTCCTCAGAAAGCTCAAACCACGGTTTATGGATAGGAAAATCATATTTGTAGGCGGAGTTTACCAATTGATCACGGTAAAAGCTCATGCTATCTCCTTTCCATGGGAAAATGGCATTTTCATAAACCGATAACGCTGTATTTGGTACTACTAAATCTTCATCAATGCCAATGACATCTCCGTAGCCTTCACATTTAGGGCAGGCACCGTACGGATTATTGAAACTAAAAAGGTGAACGTTAGGTTCCAGAAAAGTCATTCCGTCCAATTCAAACTTATTGCTGAACGGTGTTTGTTTATCATTTGCCAATTCTTCGATCAAACATTGGCCCTTACCTTCAAAGAAAGCGGTATCTACTGCATTTGCCAAACGATTGTAAAAGTCTTCATCATCTTTTGTGATGATTCTATCTATGACCAAATCGAACTTTTTACCAATATCTTCAGGAGCTTGGTCTATACGGAGTACCTTATCATTATACTTTATACGTGCGTAACCTTGTTTAGAAAATAATTCTAATGATTTTAACGCATTTCTATCTTCACGAATAGTGATAGGCGCTAAAAGTAGAAGCTTTGTTCCCTCATCATATGTTTTTACATAATTTACAACATCGGTAACAGTATGTTTTTTTACTTCATTACCTGAAATAGGAGAGAAGGTCTTACCTATGCGTGCAAATAAAAGTTTTATATAATCATAAATTTCAGTAGTGGTACCTACCGTAGATCTGGGGTTAGTTGAATTTACCTTTTGCTCAATAGCAATTGCTGGCGCTATACCTTTTATATAATCTACTTTTGGCTTGTCTAGCTTACCCAAGAACTGTCTGGCGTAAGAAGATAAACTTTCTACATAACGTCTTTGACCTTCTGCATATAGGGTGTCAAAAGCTAAACTAGATTTACCGGAACCAGATAAGCCTGTTATTACAACAAGTTTATTTCTAGGGATTACGACATCTATATCTTTAAGGTTGTGCAGTTTTGCTCCCTTAATTATAATGTTTTCTTTCGGATTTACTTCGGCGAGTGTAGGCATAAAAATATCTAAGTTTACAAAGATACGCTTTGCCTTATTTCTGAACTAAAAAATGCTGGTTATCTAAATTTTGGGCAAGAAATTTTCACATTTTTATAAGAGTATTTATTTTTTTATATCTTTGGAACCTCACAAAAAATCAATTCGCCTATAACGCAACATTACTTTTTAAAGTTAGAATTTAACCATTAGGTCCTTATTCTTTTGAATCTGGGGCTGCATTTTAACCCTACAAGTAACGTTATGGTAGTACAAGTTGAAGATTCCCAATTAGTAAAGCAATATATTCAAGGAGACGAAAAAGCAATTGAAGCCCTAATCAATCGACACAATTCCCGTCTAACCGGTTTTATCTATTCTAAGGTATGTGACCGCGAACTTACCGAAGATATTTTTCAAGATACATTTATGAAAGTTATACGTACTCTTAAAAGAGGTGCCTATAATGAAGAAGGTAAATTTTTACCGTGGGTAATGCGTATAGCGCATAACCTGGTTATCGATTATTTTAGAAAGCATAATAGAATGCCAATGTATAATAGTAAGGAAAGCTATAATATATTTTCGTTATTGGGTGATGATAGGTTAAATGCAGAAAAACAATTGATCAAAGAGCAGATAGATTCAGATTTGCTACGTATGATTAAAGAATTGCCTGAGGATCAGCAGGAGGTTTTAGAGATGCGCATATATAAGGATATGAGCTTTAAAGAAATTTCTGATAACACTGGCGTGAGTATTAATACTGCTTTAGGAAGAATGCGCTACGCTTTAATTAACCTTAGAAAATTAGTAGAAGCCAATAGTATAGTTTTAACGAATTAACAGGTCGTAGGTCGAGTGGATCTACTATCTTCATCCATCTTTCGTTCTTTAGATGAACCTAAATAACAAGTAGCATGGAAAAATTATACACAAAAAATCAAAATAAGACCAAATTAGTAAAAGCGAAAACAGAAACAATTCAGTTTTTATTTTCTTATTCTAAGTCTTTAAATATTACAAAAGTAGACGGAATACTGTTTGAAGGTAATTTAAACTAAAATAACCTCCAATTATATATAGAACCTTAGGCATTGCCTGAGGTTTTTTGTTTAAATATTGTTTTATTTTACTAATGACTATTGGTAAAGACTCTGTTTCTTGTAGAAAATAATACTCCTGTAAAACCTTATTATATACCTATATATCATTGTAGGACTTATAATCAAGGGTTTTTTAATGAATTTTTCTATTCCTACATTTTTTCGCTGAACTATCTGAAATACTTTTTATTGTGTCGAAATATACTTTTTCGATGTTTCACATCAAAAAAACGTAGTTTGACAACATACTTTTTCTTACAGCCCCCCTTTTCTATAGTTTTATATCAGAAATAAAATACAAACCAATTAACTAATAAGATTACCCCAATCTTAACCAATTAAAGAAAGTAACTCGTATGAAACTACAAATTGAAGACTCAGAATTAGTTAAAGATTATATCAGCGGTAACGAAGGAGCCCTTGAAATCTTAATTAATAGACACAATCAACGTATAACTAGTTTTATCTATTCTAAGGTTTTAGATAGGGATATTACAGAAGACATTTTTCAAGATACCTTTATTAAGGTAATTAAAACTTTAAAGAGAGGTAAGTATAGTGAAGAAGGTAAATTTTTACCTTGGGTAATGAGAATTTCACATAATCTTATTATTGATCACTTTAGAAGAAATAAAAGAATGCCAATGTTTGAAGGTAGTGATGACTTTAATATTTTCTCTATTTTAGGAGACGATAAGTTAAATGCTGAAAAACAATTGATAAAAAATCAAATAGATACAGATTTAAGACAATTGGTTGAGGAATTACCAGATGATCAAAAAGAAGTTCTTTTAATGCGTATTTATAAGGATATGAGTTTTAAAGAAATCTCTGAAAACACTGGAGTTAGCATAAATACTGCTCTTGGTAGAATGCGTTATGCATTAATAAATCTTAGAAAAATCATTGAAAAAAACAATATAGTTCTTACTAATTAATTTGGAGCAGAAAATAGATTAAACAATATTTCCAAATTTGCTGCGTTATTTTATTGTAACAACGTAGGAAGTATGGAAAAAATTTACTCAGATTATCAAGAACAGACCGGATTTAACAAAGTTTGCCTGAAAACGATCAACTTCTTATTGAGCTATTCACAAGCCCTCTATGAATTTGAGCACGAAGATTTAGAATTCGAAACATTTTTGAATTAATAAAAAAAAACTGCTATTAGCGGTTTTTTTTCTTTTTATAATACTCGTTAAGTACTGTTTTTCTACCTATTGTCTTCGTAATTATATCTTTTTCTAAATCCCAACCTCTTGCAGGTGAATATTCTCGACCATACCAGATGATTTGTAAATGGAGGTCATTCCAAATTTCTTTTGGAAATATTCTTTTCGCATCTTTTTCTGTTTGTACTACATTTTTTCCATTACTAAATCCCCATCTGTAAAGTAATCTATGAATATGGGTGTCTACAGGAAATGCTGGTATATCAAATGCCTGAGAGATAACCACACTGGCAGTTTTATGACCAACAGCAGGTAACTCTTCTAAATAGTTCAATTCTTTGGGTACTTCACCATTGTGTTTATCAATTAAAATATGAGATAAACCATGAATACCTTTTGCTTTCATGGGTGACAAACCTACTGGTTTTATAATTTCCCTGATTTCATCAACACTTAATTTGATCATGTCATACGGGTTGTCCGCTTTTGCAAATAGGAAGGGCGTAATTTTATTAACCCTAACATCTGTACTCTGTGCGGACATTAATACAGCAATTAATAAAGTGTACGGATCTTTATGATCTAATGGCACAGGAATTACTGGATATAGTTCTTTAAGAGTAGAAATTGTAAAAGCAATTTTTTCGGCTTTCGTCATTAATTGTTTAATTTTGATTGCAAATATTTAAACACAAATTTATAAAACTTCATTTATGAATACGTTAAAAGTAGGTGATAAAGTGCCGTCATTTTCTGTTAAAGATCAAGACGGAAATACAATTAAACTAGAGGACTATACCGGTAAAAAATTAATTGTTTTTTTTTATCCAAAAGCAAGTACACCTGGTTGCACGGCTGAAGCATGTAATTTAAGGGATAATTATAAAGAATTGCAATCTGAAGGCTATGAACTTTTAGGGGTAAGTGCAGATTCTGAAAAGAGACAAGCGAAATTTAAAGAGAAATATGGGTTTCCTTTTCCGTTATTGGCAGATGAAGCCCATACCGTTATTAATGCATTTGGTGTTTGGGGATTAAAGAAATTTATGGGTCGTGAGTACGATGGTATTCACAGAAAAACATTCGTTGTAGATGGCGATGGTTTTGTTACCAAAGTAATAGACAAGGTAAAAACAAAAGATCATGCAGCCCAGTTATTAGATTGATTTTTTATATATAATATTTTGATAATCAAGTGTTTAATTGGATTTTTGCTCTTTTGTTTTTCTAGTAAATAATTGTTTCTTCTTAATGATTTCAGCAATGCCTTCAGGAAGCATTTTTTCCCATCCGTCATCGTTGTTCATTAATTTTTTAAGTACATCTCTAGAAAAAATATGCATAACATCTGGTTCGTAATCTATAATGTCCATTACCTTGCCGTTGTATTTAAAGAACTTATATAATTCTTTCATACGTGGGTGAACCTTTATGTTGTTACTTGTCATGATCTGTCCAGTATCTGGGTTTTTCATTGGGTATAGATATACTTGTAAATCTTTAAAGAATAATTTACCGAAAGCTTCAAGAATACCACCACTTAAATGACGGTAGTATTTTTCATCGAATATATCCACAAGGTTGTTTACGCCCATGGTAAGACCAATTCTGTTTTTGGTGTAATTATTAAAATATTCTACCAATTTATAGTACTCTTGGAACTTGGAAATCATTACAGAATGACCAAGGGAACAAAGTAATTCTGCCCTGTCCATAAAATCTTGCTCATCGATTTCACCAGAAGCCTTAAGATTAGAAAGTGTTATTTCGAAAATAACAATGGTATTATTTTGGTCAACACCTTTATCACGAATGAAAATATCATAAGACTTTTCGAACATATCTAAATTAACCTTGGTTACGGGTCTAAAACTTCCACGTAATGCCAGAATGTTCTTTTTATATAGTACAGCCGCCGGTAATAGGTTGTTTCCATCAGGACCGAACATGACTGCATCTGTCATGTCATTTTTAATAAGTTGTAAACTCATTAAACGGTTATCGACCTCTTTGAAATTTGGTCCGGAGAAGTTGATCATATCAATTTCCAAAATGTCCTTATCTATATGGTCATATAGATATTTCAGCATTTTCTTTGGTTTGTAATATTTGTAAAAAGCACCATAAATTAAATTTACTCCAAGAATACCTAAGGTTTCTTGTTGTAATCTAGCTTCGTTTTGCTTAAAACGAATATGAAGGATTATTTCATCAAATTCTTTTTGCTTTGGATCCAATTGATATCGAATACCGACCCATCCGTGCCCTTTGTAACGTTTAGAGAAATTAA
>Ga0209344_10002572_pt1 | contig 19836 bp, 17 predicted proteins | sample Cruoilmetagenom6_FD_187293 | JGI IMG/M metagenome (GOLD analysis project Ga0209344, IMG submission 187293) | Oil polluted marine microbial communities from Coal Oil Point, Santa Barbara, California, USA - Santa Barbara Oil Seep Sample 6 (SPAdes)... | ecosystem: Environmental > Aquatic > Marine... | reverse complement strand
TACCAAACCTAACACCTATTTGGCTTCCAAAATTTGCATTTCTTCCAATTAGATTAATACTTTGGATATCTAAAGATGAATTATTTAAACCTGCTTTTATTGATAGATTAAATTGATCTTCTTTTCGCTTCTTTGAGTCGACTGCAAATTTAGAGCTTGTACATTCGTTATAATTAATAAAAAAATTTGTCAGATCTTTATTCTTATAACGAAGACTTTTAATATTCTTAATTGAAATGTCTTCACACTTTAAATTATTAAATAGCTCCTGTTTAAAATTATCATTTACTCCAATAAAACCATTTGCATCAGAAGTTTTATATCTTTCATAAACCAATTGCTCAACCTCAGAATTATTTACTTGATAAAAAACCTTTCCAAATTACTACCATTATATCTTAATAAAGTTGCCTTACCTTCAAGTACTACTTTTAAAAATAATTGCTCCTCCTGAAAACTGGCTGCTTTTTCATACTCATATGGCCTACCAGTTTACTTGATCTATCAATATTTACAGTATATCTCAAATATTTTGAAGTTTCATAAATTCCAAATTAATTTACAGATAAAATATTTTCCTTAAAAACATTGGTACCTTCTGATACTTTATACTCGAATTCTCTTGGGTTATTATTCCAATCATTATTTTTAATTAAACATTCCGTTCTTTTACCTGAATTACTAATAAAATATCCCTTCTCAAAAGATATTTGAGAAAAGAAGTTTAAAAATGAAATAAAAAGAAGAAAAATAGTTTAACTTTCATATATTGATTTTTGAATTTAAGACGCCAAAAATGCATAAATTTTATTCAAATACAATAAGTAGTAGATACAAAAATTAAAAGCTAGCCCTAAGTTGCAGAATACCAGTATGAATAATTTTAGAAGTTGGTGATTTTCTACCTAGATAATTCAAATTAATATCCAAATATGAAGTTAATTTTCTTTGAAAACTTAAAGACCAAGTATAATTTGTACCATCTTGCAATCCTTCTAACATTTGAAATGCTACAGGTGAGTTTTGATTTCCTGTAAATTTATTTAAAAACAAATCAACATTGGCATTTAAAGATGATTTCTCTTTATTAGAAAATAAAAAATTGGCCCCTATATTATGTGTCTTTAATGTTTCAAAATTTCCTAATTGGTTTTCTTTGTTTTTATATTGATAATAGCCTTCAAATCGAGAATTTTTATTGTACAAATAAGACATTTTAGGATTGATTGTATGATTATTTAATTTGTAGTTTCTACTTGCAAAATTTTCTGAAATACTATTATTATCGGCTATAATTCCTTTTAAATCAAATAACCAGAATTCACCTATTTTATGAATAAATTGTAACTGATTAGATCTAATATTATTTTCTTGAGCTCCGGTTGAAAAGGCCGTTTTATTTCTGGAATCTATATACGTATAAGTTGTTGAAAATTTTTGCTTCCCTCGATTAAAAAATAAACTATTTCTTAAATTTAAATTCAATCCGAGAACATCACTATCAATATCGAAAGGATTTATGTTAAAACTAGCTCCTTTACGCTTTTGCTTACTGTCAATCAAAATAAACGATTGATTGATAAAATGAGACAAGAATTTCTTCAATCCTTTTTTAGATTTCCATCGAGTAGGATTTAATGTTACGGACTGGCTAAATTTATTTTGATGTGTTTTGATAAAATTAATTGTAGGTAATAATACTCTTACATAAATTGCTTCATCAGGGAACTGAGCTATTTCAAATTCATCCAATTCTTGAATTCCGTTGGCATTATAGTCGATCCAAGTATAAAAACCTTGACCAGGGTCCACTTCTAAATATCTAAACTCTTGTTGTGGTAGTGTACCAGAATTGGTTTCATAAACTGTACTTAATGAAATGGCATTTTTGAATAATTGTTGTCTGTATCTAAGTCTGGTATTCAAGGCTTCTTCATCCTCTTTATTTATATTATCGATAGTTCTATAATTTGCATAAATATTCAAATTGGTATGTTGATTTTGGATTAAACTAGAATTGATGAAATAGGTATTGGTAGAATTTATTTTCTGAAAAGTATTTACACTAATACTATCTGTAGTTCGAAAATTATAACCCAACTCAACATAAACCTTAGCTGTATCCCCTATTCCTGCAAAAGCTTCATATTCAATAAATTTATGATTCAAATCCGACAATTCATTCGTAATAATATCCTTACGATTATTATTTTCTGTATTGAACCTTCCTCCTATCCAACTCCTCTTAAATTTATGTTTTATAGTAGAATACAGGCGTAAAAATTCAGTTTCACTTAATGCATCCTTTCTGTTTAACAAACTTCCTTTTATATAAATTTGAGTAGAATCTAATTCTAAATTTGAAAAAACAGTATGTTTCGATCCTTCAAAATTATCGCTAAAGCGGAGTTTTTCAAAGCTATATTTTGCGGTATTCAAGCTATCTCTTTCAAAAGTTAAAGATGTATGAAATAATTGCTGATTTCCAAGAGGGTTTACAATATCCCAATCGCGGTTAAACTCAACGTTTCTAATACGCTCAATAGTTTTAAAATCTTTATTGATAAACTCGATACCAACATCAGATTTGAGTTTCCAAGTTTTATCGAATAAAAGTTGCTGCCAATCTAACTTGCCTGCAAAACCGGTATTATTTGCGTCATCAATAGAAGAAAATAAATTTAAATCGTTAGCGCTATATGCTATTTCAGTAATTAAATTTGTTTTATGTGATGGATTATACTCAGCATTAATCGTTGCAATCTGTAATTTATTTGGAGCGATTAACTGAATAATGGGTTCAAAATCTCCTTGAGGCACACCTCCTACCGGTTCTATATATTCAAATATTCTACCTATTGCCACAGTAGTCTGCAATATATAATTTCCCTGATTAGTACCAACAAAACTAAAACGTACATTAAACAATTCATCAGTTTCAATATTTGAGAATACAAAAGTTTCTACTCCGTTAACAATTTCTTTTTTATACAAGATTGCATTTTCACTAAACACTTCCGCTCTAGCGGAAGGAACAACCATTTGCATTCTATCATCCCCCGCATTTGCCAATATTTGACGTTGAGAATCGGTTAGATCTTGTTGCAATGTTTGATTTTTGACATCATTTTCATTGTAGAAATTAAATCCTATTTTAAAATTCTCTGACTCATATGTTGCACCGTCGTAAGTAACAAAACGCGTAAAATTACGATCAGAAAATTGATACTCAACTATAATTCGCATGTTAGCGGTTACTGGAAATGTAGGTGTAAATGTTATTTCAGCCGTATTATAATCGATGGTATAGTCATAATTTTCGCCTCTCTTAAGAGCTATTCCATTTACATAAACGGTTTCACTGCCTGAAATTATCAGCAATAACTGTTCTGAAGTATTGCCTGCAATTCTATATGGCCCTTGATTTGCTTCCTGACCTACTAATTCATTTCTAGAAAACTGACCTCTAACTATAGCGCCAGATGCATGCATTTTTGTGTTGCTATTGTTATGATTTAAGGTTGCATTTACATCTACTCCCGCTACTTTTTTATTAAATCTCATAAAATTACTCGATTGATTTTCAAGATTTACATCACCAGCTTTAACACTCCAATTTTTACTAAACATTTCAATAAAAACACGATCGAATTCATCCAGACGCTGGGTATAACCTCCGTCTTGCAACGGGATATTGGAATCAGTAATTGAAGCTCTTAACTGTACTTTATCAGATAAATAGCCAGAGATTTGTAAATCCAAATTTGAATTTAAAACTGCATCTTGATTATTTCCAACAGTAAAGCCTCTAGATAAACTTCCGCTGGTAGTCAACCCGTCAAAAGGCTTGAAAAATAAATTCTTATTTGGTTTACCTGTGCTATATAATTTTGAAATATCCGTTTTTTTAGGAACTATTATATCTCGATCAAAAACTGAATAGGTTTTCGTTAAAAATGCCGGTAAAGCAGTATACTCTATAGTTATTTTAGGATATTTTTTATGGTCTAAAATAAGCGAGGCTTTTGAATAATCAATCCGATAATTTAACGTGTCGATCTGATTTTTAATACTGTCAAAAACCTTAAAATTATATGGGCTGATACTAATTGAATCAATTCTTATCGTATCACTTTTAATTCTTACTGTTTTTGTCCTGAAATTATTGGAAGTTGTTTGTGCATGAGAAAAAATTCCCAACAGGCAAATCAATATAATAAGGCATTGCTTCATTAAGTCCAAAAAAATATTAGTAAGTAAAAATAGTTTAATTTTTAATTTGGAAAGCCTTATAAATTATACGAGATTCTGAAACAAGTTCAGGATGACAATATTCAATTGTCAAAATAAAGATTGTTGCGTCGGAGGGTTCTCATGTTCTAATAACCAACGTTTGCGCCAAATTCCGCCAGAATATCCGGTTAGGGAACCATCACTACCAACTACTCTATGGCACGGAATGATAATCCAAATTGGGTTTTTACCATTGGCAGCAGCTACAGCTCTTATAGCTTTTATATCGCCTATTTTTTTTGATTGCTCTAAATACGTTTGTGTGCTGGCAAAAGGGATTTGCTGTAAATAATTCCACACATTTTTCTGAAAATCAGTTCCTTGCGGATTTAATTTTAAATTAAACGTTGTTCTTTCTTTGTTAAAATATTCATCTAACTGATCAACACAATCTTGTAAACAGGGCGGTATAATTTCAGAAGTTTCTTGAGTACCGTCTATAACACTTACAGATGAAATACCATCATCGTCACCAACTATACGTGCCGTACCTATTGGTGTTTTATAATATGCTACTTTATCAAATTCCAAAAACATCTCTCGAATTCTGTGTTGTAATATTTGCTATCTCTTCAGGTGTCAAGTTATAAATATCTACTAATTTATCCAATACATTTATGATATAACTGCTTTCATTACGCTTACCCCGGAAAGGTGTTGGTGCCAAATATGGTGAATCTGTCTCTAATACAATATGTCGAAGTTCAATTTGATTTAGAAACTTATCAATTTCTCCATTTTTAAATGTTACAACTCCACCAATGCCCAATTTCATATTATAGGAAATAGCTCGATTTGCTTGTTCTAAATTACCAGTAAAACAATGAAATATTCCGAAAAGATTTTCGTCTTTAACTTCTTCAAGAACCTCAAAAATTTCGTTGAATGACTCACGACAATGTATAACAATAGGCAAATCTTTTTCTTTGGCCCACTCAATTTGAGCTTTAAAAGCATCTTGCTGTTGTTGTAAAAAAGATCTATCCCAATACAAGTCAATTCCTATTTCTCCTACTGCATAAAACTGCCGCTTATCAAGCCACTCTTGAACCAATATTAGTTCTTCTTTGTAATTTTCTTTTACACTCGTAGGATGTAAGCCCATCATTAAGAAAGTATTTGCAGGGTACTCTTTTTCCAGATTAAACATTGCTTCGGTATAAGTTGAATCAATTGCTGGAATAAAAAACCGAGTGACGCCAGCATCTATTGCTCTTTGCATCATTTCATTTCTATCATCATTAAACTGCTCAGAATATAAATGTGTATGTGTATCTGTTATGATCATTACTAATCTTAAGTTTTCAAAGATAAAACTATTATCGTTTTTAAAATTAAAAGGTTGATTATCTTTACAAAAATTTAGAAATGAAAATATACCATAATAATCGTTGTAGTAAAAGTCGCCAAGGCCTTTGTATTTTAGAAGAATCGGAGCAAAAATTTGAAGTTGTAAACTATTTAGATAGCCCGCCTTCAAAAAAAGAATTGAAAGAAATTTTGAGTATGCTCGGTTTTACTCCTATTCAACTTGTAAGAAAAAACGAAGCAATTTGGAAAGAAAATTATAAGAATAAAGAATTATCAGAGGGCGAAATTATTAATGTTATGTTAGAACACCCAAAACTTATTGAGCGTCCCATTGTAGTTAGTGGTTCTAAAGCAGTTATTGGAAGACCTCCGGAAAATATTAAATCTCTACTTTGATTTTAAGAATATAATTTAGTATTTGAATAAATAAAATACCCAATTACCACTATATATTATTTGCTAATTAAGCATTAATTTCGCACACACTAAAAATTCAATTTGAGAAAGTTCATATTTATAGCTTATTTATTTTTGTCCTCACAATTTATATCCGGGCAAATTATCTCAATTGACGAAATTATTAGTCTTTCTGGTAGAGTTGTAGATTCTAATACTAGTCAACCGCTGGAGTACGCCACGATTTCATTATTAAAAAGGGGACAAGACGAAATTGTTGGTACAACAACTGATATAAATGGGGTATTCAAAATAGACGTTGAGGCAGGTATTTATGAAATAAAAATTGATTTTCTTTCTTTTGAAACTTATAGATTGAAATCAAAAATAATTATCAAAGACTTAGATTTAGGAACCATTGTCTTAAACATTGATAATAAACTGGATGAAGTGGAAGTTGTTGCTGATAAGCAATTAATGGAATTTCAGATCAATAAAAGAATCTATAATGCATCAGCAGATATTGTCAATAAAGGAGGTAATGCTCTTGATGTTTTATCCAATACACCTTCGGTTCGCGTCGATATAGAAGGTAATATAAGTGTTAGGTCAAGCAGAGCTACAATTTTAATTGATGGTAAACCTCAGTTTAATATTGATAATAATACAGATATTTTAAAGTCTATGCCTTCTAATGGTATTGATAAAGTAGAAATCATCACCCGCTCAGCTAAATATAGCGCTCAAGGTAGTGGTGCAATACTAAATATTATAACTAAGAAGAAAAAAAAATCTGGCTTTAGCGGATCTTTTGAAGCACATACAGGCATCCCAGATAATCATGGTTTTTCAACTTTTTTAAGTAAAAAAACAGGCAATGTTAATCTGTATACAACAATAAGTTATATTAATGAAAACAGAATTAAATTAACTGATGTTGATCAACCTTTATTAGACTTGTTCCAAGATATAGAAGAAGGTAGATTACGAAATTCGTATTTACTGAACTTAGGAAGTGATTTTTTTCTAAACGATAATAGTACTCTATCTGCGGCGTTTTTAGTTAATGCTAATAATAAAAATAATAATTTTGAAATAACTGAAAAAGATTTTACTCGTAATACTAAAGATTTTGATGATATTCTTAAAGTTGAAGCATCAATTGGTTATACTGTAAAACTAGATACTATTGGACAAAAGCTAAGTGTAGATTTTAAATATGAAACGACGGACTCTGAAACGAATGATGACATCGTAGAACAACCTACCAATATGGTCTCAACAGATATATTACAGCAATCTAAAAAAGACCAACAATTAGATAATTTTTTAGCTCAATTGGACTATACTTTACCTTTCGATAAAAATAAAAATATCGAATTGGGCTACAGAGGCACTTTTAGGAAGTATAAAAACATATATAAAGTTGAAGAGTTTGATGAATCTATTAGCTCTTTTGCCGTAATTAATGATTTAAATGACACATTTGAATATGAAGAAAATATTCATGCATTTTATGCCACGTATAATGCTACTCATGACAAATTTTCTTATTCAATTGGTTTAAGGTCAGAAATAAGTGATGTAAATATTATAGAAGAAAGTAAAGATGTAAATAGCTCTAAAAAGTATACAGATCTTTTCCCTTCTCTAACCATTGCATATGAAATTAATGATGATAGCTTTTTATCATTAAACTATAATCGTTCAATTGACAGGCCGTCTGTTCCACAAATTAATCCATTTATTTCTTTTGCTGACCAACGCTTTCAATCAATTGGAAATCAAAATTTGAATCCGTTCTATACAAATTATTTTGAATTGCTCTTTGATCAAAGTTTTGATAAAATCTCTATAGCAACTTCTGTTTTCATTAACTATCAAAAAGATCATTTCTTACCAGTCATTGAAAATACAGGATTATTAGCAAATAATGGAGATGAAATATTTAGAAGAATGAATATTAATAGTGGAAACTTAAATATTATAGGTTTAGATTTAGATATTACTTATAAACCATTCAAAGGTTTACGTTTAAATGGATATGTAAGCCCATATAAACAGGAAATTACAAAAGCCTTAGACCCTATTTATAATAGTAAAAATACTGTTTGGTATGCAGAGGGCAATGTACTAATAACACTTCCTGAAGATTTAAAACTAAGTTTTGCTCACGTTTACCAGTCTCAAATGAAATATAGTATTACTAAATTAAATGAAATTAATTTTTCAAATATTACCATTAGTAAAGACCTATTAAAAAAGAATGCTACACTAACATTTAAGGCAATTGATATTTTTAAATCTAAACGCTTTTTATACGAATCCATTGAAGCCGATACTCAAACTTTCTATGATGTCTTTTAAAAAATCAATTCACCTTATCTTTTACTTATCGTTTCAACCAAAAAAATAGAAACAAAAAGGATAGAAGAAAAGACATCAACAAAGATGATTTAGAAGATAAACAAGACAAAAAAATGTAAAAAAAAAGGATGGCGTTTACCATCCTTTTTTTAGTATATATAAAGGTTAACTTATTTTTTATTTTTTTTAGCTGCTCTTTTCAGTTTCCATTCTTCCAATGTATACCCGAAAATCCAATATGGAATTACAAAGGTTATTAAAAATATCATTAACCAAAAACCCATAGTTAATACGGTTAAAAAAATTAAAAAACCAAAAAATTGTTGAATTTCCATTAGTGATATTATTATATTAAAAAGCAAAAATAATATATATTTTTTGATTTTTAAATTATGTTACAATCTTTTTACAAAAAAAAATAACTATTTTTAATTAAATATTAAACCTTTTGTTTTTTAATTAGTCTTAAGTAAGATGTTGCCGATTTATGAAAAACAAATACTATGAACTCTGAAAAAAAAATACAGTTTATAATACTAATGCTAATTATCTCTCTTATTAGCAACCCTTCTCATGCCCAAAAACAAGGTAATAAAAAAGAAGAACAGCTAAACTATTTAACGGCTAAACAAAAACAGCTATTGAAAGATCAACAAGCACTGATTGATAAAACGAAGGCCATTTTCAAAGAAAATTTAACTAAAGAACAATTAGCAACGCTAAATAATCGTAATATAAGTAAAGAACTAAGAACAAAATTATTAAGGCAATCACTTTCTCTAAAACAAAGGGATATTATAAGTTCAAACAGAGCTATTTTGAAGAAAAATAGAATGGCTTTTAGAAATTCTTTGACAAGAAAACAAAAATTTAGATTAAGAAAATTTATTTCAGATAGAAAAATTGATGATAGACGAAGACTGGTAAGAAGGTTAAGAAGGCTGGTACGTGATAATATGGATCAATAAATTAGCTATGAAAAAAAGCCTATTCGTTCTTTTATTAGTTTTTTGTAATCAACTGCTATTTTCGCAAGAAAATGAAGTTATTGATCAGGAAGTGGATGAGATCATTGAAAGTTTAGTCACTCTTGATGATGAAGATTTAATAGATATTATAAATGAATTAAATAAATATCAAGTCATTTTAACTTCGGTTGACTTCAATAATAAAACATTTTTTTTAGGTCGCGACCTTGGTATCGATCAATATGATTTAACATCTCAAGTTATGTATCAAAATTCTAACGGAATTTTTGCCGGTATTTCTGGAACTTTTTATAGTGATTTTGATCCAAAATGGGATTTGACAGTTCTTACCGCAGGTTATGGAAAAAGCTTCGGTAAAAAAGAGAATTTAAGAGCTGAATTGGGCTACAGTCGTTATATATTTTCAGATTCAGATTCAAATGACTTTGAAAATAGTATTGACGGTACGATTCACGTCTCAACCAATAATGGAAATTTTGGGTCCTCAATTAGTTCAGCATACCTTTTTGGAGATAGGTCTGGTTTTCAAGCATATATCTCAATTTTTGGAGATATAAAATTATTTGATCTCCACGCAAAAAAAGATAAAAATATTTCTTTCCATCCTGATCTATCATTTCAATTTGCCAGTGAAAATATTGATACTTCCCGTTTTGATGATCTTCTTAGTGATTCTCCTCAAATTAATATTATAGTTGATAGAATTACTAATTCATTTGAGACATTCAGTTTAAGAAATATCCAATTAAAATTACCTTTAGTATTTGAATTAAATAATTTACAAATTGAAGCTGGTTATAATATAAACTTCCCAAGCGCTTTTGAGTTTGAGAATAGCGTTGAAAATACTTCTTTTTTCAACATAGGTCTTAGCTATATTTTCGACTTAAAATAATATTCTTTTTAACTAATTATTAACTAAAAACAAACTAACTCAGGGTATTTTTGTGCGAATTGTTTCTCTTTAATATTTTTAAAGAGTTTAGAAGAAATATAGAATGAAAAAGAATATACTGTTTGGACTAATTTTATTTATAACTTATATAGCTGCGCCGCAGCAGAGACGACCAGAAAATTCAAAGATAAAGCATACTATCACAGGCAAAGTTATTGACAAAGAAACGAGCCAGCCATTAGAATATGCAACAATTGTATTAACTCCGGTAAATAGTAAAAGAGTTACAGGTGGTCTAACCGATAACAAAGGAAATTTTAATATTGAAGCAAACCAGGGGTCTTATAATATTTCCGTTGAATTTATATCATTTAAATCGTTTAAAATTCCTAACAAATCGATTAAATCTGATACGAATTTAGGTACAATTTTCCTTGAAGTTGATAGCGAAAATCTTGGTGAAATTGAAATAATTGCTGAAAAAACAACAGTTGAAATTAGATTAGATAAAAAAATCTATAATGTGGGTAAAGATCTTACTGTAAGAGGTGGTACAGTTAGTGATGTATTAGATAATGTTCCATCTGTTTCAGTGGATGTTGAAGGTAATGTCGCTTTACGCGGAAACGATAATGTACGCATTTTAATTAATGGTAAACCATCTGGTCTTGTTGGATTAAACTCTACTGACGCATTACGTCAGTTACCTGCAGATGCAATTGAAAAAGTTGAGGTAATTACCTCTCCTTCTGCAAGATATGATGCCGAAGGTACAGCAGGTATTCTGAATATTATTTTGCGTAGAAGTAAGTTACAAGGTATCAATGGAGCTATATCAACGAATGTTGGTTATCCTATATCAGCTGGAATTTCTGGTAATCTAAATTATAGAACTGGTGATTTTAATTTTTTTACAACATCTGGTTATAATTATCGTGAAGTACCCGGAAATTCATTTACCTCATCTGAATTTATTACTACCACTCCTAGTACTTTTTTAGAAGAAACCAGAGATTTTGATAGAATCCGTAAAGGATTAAATGCAAATTTAGGTGTTGAGTGGTATGTAAATAAAACTTCGTCTATAACGGCATCAGTATTATTCCGCGAAAGCGATAACGAAAGTAATACAACCAATAACATATTTCAGATTGATCTTGATGGAACAGAAACTGAAAGCCTCAGATTAGACCCTGAATTAGAAGATGATAAGACAATTCAATATTCTATTAATTATGACAAAAAATTTAAAAAAGATGGTCATAAATTTACCTTTGATTTTCAATATGAAGATAGTAGAGAAGATGAAAATTCACTGATAAATCAAGATGGTTCAGATATTGAAAAAGTAAGGACTTTAGAGAATCAAGAACGTATTCTATTACAATCTGATTATGTATTACCAATTGGAGAAAATACACAGTTTGAGTTTGGTTATAGAGGTAATTTCAATAAACTGGATACTGATTATATCGTTGAGATAAATGATAATGGTATTTTCCAATTGGATACTGACCTCAGTAATAACTTAATTTATAAAGAGTACATAAACGCAGTTTATTCTCAATATGGTAGTAAGGTTAATAAATTTTCTTACTTATTGGGTTTACGCTTAGAGGCGACCAGAATTACTATAGATCAAGTAACCACCAATGACAATGAAGTAAAAAATTATGCCAGCCTATTCCCTACTTTAAATTTGGGCTACGAAATAAATGATAAAGAAAGTATAACATTTGGCTATAACAGACGTATTAGAAGGCCTCGTTCTCGATTTATCAATCCTTTTCCCTCAAGGTCGAGTGCGACTAATTTATTTCAAGGAAATCCTGATATAGACCCTAGCCTATCCGATGGTGTTGATTTAGGCTATCTAAATAGGTTTGGTAAGCTCACTTTAAACACTTCAGTTTATTATCAACACGCCACAGATGCCTTTAATTTTATAAGTCAAGATACAGGTGAAACAGTTAATCTAAATGGTCAAGAAGTACCTGTAATAAGAAGAACACCAATTAATCTGGCTAGTAATGATCGTTACGGATTCGAATTTACGCTAACCTATAGCCCGAATAGAAAATGGCGCATAAATGGTAATTTCAATCTTTTTAAATCTGTTACTAAAGGTGATTTTGAAGGTGAAAATTTTGATGCAGATAATACAAGTTGGTTTATAAGAATGAATAATAAAGTTACCCTTCCGGGGAAAATTGATTGGCAGACTCGAATATTTTATCGTGGTCCAAGCGAAAATGCCCAAAATAAACGTGAAGGTATCCTTTCGACTAATCTTGCATTTAGCAAAGATTTATTTAAAGAAAAAGCATCTTTAGCTTTTAGCATTAGTGATGTTTTTAATACCAGAAAAAGAAAATCAGAGACTTTCACATCGACTTTTGTAGGTACTAGTGAATTCCAATGGCGCGAACGTAGTTTTAACCTATCATTTACCTATCGTTTTAATCAAAAGAAAAAACGTCAACAACAACGAGGAAATTTTGACGATGGTGAAGGTGAAGAATTTGGTAGTTAGATTAAAATTTTTAAAGGATATTACCGTAAGTAAATTAACTTGCTAAAAATTAGAATATAAAATTAATGAAAAGGAGCGGCAAAACACGAAAAAAATCAAGATTTCAGTTGTTGCATCAGTATTATTCTTATACTGGTTTTTACACTTTTATTGGTAGGAGTTTAAAAAAAACAATTATTCCTATTATACTAATCATTGTTGCCATTATTTTATTTAACAAATATGTATTCAATATAAATGATAGCTTGCAATTCATTACCGAAACATTCCCAATTTCGGGGATTTTGGCCACCTTCTTTGCTTCAGAATCATTTCTGGGATTAATTCCGCCAGAAATTTTTATTGCATGGTCTAAAAAAACAAATGAGCCGATACTCTATCTAATCATATTAGCGACACTATCATATATTGGTGGCATTATTTCTTATTTTATTGGCAAAGCTATTTCAAATATTGTTTCTATTAAGGAATATTTAGAAGTAAAAATGGCAAAACAGTTGAAAAATACACGAAAATGGGGTGGTCTATTAATTGTTGCAGGCGCATTATTACCTATTCCATTTTCTATGACCTGTATTACAGGTGGTATGATAAAATATCCTTTTAGAAGCGTTTTATTGTATGGTTCATTCCGCTTTGTTCGATTTGCCATTTATGCTGCGGCAATTTTTCATATTGTTGACTAAAAATTATCTAACTGCTCTTGTATTTTGTAACTTTGTCTTCTACTAACAACTGGTAAATATGAAATACAGAATAGAAAAAGATACCATGGGTAAGGTGGAAGTCCCTTCAGATAAATATTGGGGTGCACAAACCGAACGTTCAAGAAATAATTTTAAAATTGGAGCTCCAGCTTCTATGCCTTTAGAAATTGTATATGGCTTTGCATATCTGAAAAAAGCTGCTGCCTACGCTAATTGTGAACTAGGTGTTTTAGTGGCTGAAAAACGTGATCTCATTTCTAATGTTTGTGATGAAATCCTTAACGGAAAGCACGATGATCAATTTCCATTGGTTATTTGGCAAACAGGCTCAGGTACACAAAGTAATATGAATGTGAATGAAGTTATTGCAAATCGTGCGCATGAAATAGCTGGTAATGTAATTGGTGAGGGTGAGAAAACAATTCAACCAAACGATGACGTAAACAAATCACAATCATCAAATGATACTTTTCCCACCGGTATGCATATCGCTTGTTATAAAATGATTGTAGAAACAACGATTCCAGGTGTTGAAAAATTAAGAGATACGTTAGAGCAAAAATCAAAAGAATTTAGTGACGTTGTAAAAATTGGGCGTACACATTTAATGGATGCTACGCCTTTAACAGTAGGACAAGAATTCTCTGGTTATGTATCTCAATTAGATCATGGTCTAAAAGCCTTAAAAAATACATTAGCACATTTATCTGAGTTGGCACTTGGTGGAACTGCAGTTGGTACCGGATTAAATACGCCTTCAGGTTATGATGTGTTAGTTGCTAAATATATAGCCGAGTTTACCGGATTACCGTTTATAACTGCCGAAAATAAGTTTGAAGCCTTAGCTGCCCATGATGCTATTGTAGAATCACACGGAGCACTAAAACTACTAGCTGTGTCATTAAATAAAATAGCTAATGATTTACGTATGATGGCTTCTGGTCCTCGTTCTGGTATTGGCGAGCTGATTATCCCGGCAAATGAACCCGGATCATCTATTATGCCCGGTAAGGTAAATCCTACTCAAGTGGAAGCACTCACAATGGTATGTGCTCAAGTTATGGGTAATGATGTGGCAATTACTGTAGGTGGTACGCAAGGTCATTATGAATTGAATGTCTTCAAACCTATGATGGCTGCGAATTTATTACAATCGGCCAGACTTTTAGGTGACGCGTGTGTTTCATTTAATGATAATTGCGCTGTAGGTATTGAGCCTAATAAAAAAGTAATTAATGAACTGTTGAACAATTCATTAATGCTCGTTACAGCTCTAAACACTAAAATTGGATATTATAAAGCGGCCGAAATTGCAAATACGGCACATCAAAACGGAACAACATTAAAAGTAGAAGCTGTGCGTTTAGGCTATGTGACTGAAGAAGAATATGATGAATGGGTTAAACCCGAAGATATGACAGGAAGTCTTAAGTAGACTTTAGAAGTAAGACTTTAAACAAAAGACTACAATATGTGCAATCAATTCAATAAAAAATTCTTAGACGAAGCTGCAAAAGCACAAGAAAATAGAGAGCCAACAGCAGGTTCTCATAAAGATTTCATGAGCGAAGCTATAAAGGTTGCCATCAAAGGAATGAATGCCAATGAAGGCGGCCCTTTCGGATGTATCGTTGTGAAAAACGGTGAAATTATTGGCCGTGGTAATAATAAAGTTACTTCGACAAATGATCCAACTGCACATGCAGAAATTACTGCAATCAGAGGAGCTTGTAAAACTTTAAATGATTTTCAGTTAGAGGGTTGCATTATTTATACATCATGTGAACCTTGCCCGATGTGTTTAGGAGCTATTTATTGGGCCAGACCCGATAAAGTTTATTACGGAAGTAATCAGGAAGATGCTGCTGCTATTGGCTTTGATGATGAATTTATATACAAAGAAATTCCGTTACCATATGAAAAGAGAAGTATCCCTTTTGAGCAATGTGGTCGAGATATTGCCTTAGAAGCTTTCAAAAAATGGTCTGAAAAAGAAGATAAAATCGAGTATTAATTTTTATCATTTTGGTGAGCTTTTTGATGCTGTTTTTGTAATGTAGTATCCCACATTCTCCAAATGAAATGATTGCTATTAAAATTCACATCATTCCGGTATAATTGAGTTTTTTTATTATTGTCACTTATATCTTCAAATGAAATATCTCTGCCTATATTCCTTAAATTCACATTGACAAAATCAGAATTATTGAATGCAAAACCATTGTTTAAATAATTAACAATCATAAACTTAAAACCAGTGAGCTTCAAATCTTCGGTTAGAGATTGTTTGTAAAAAGAGAAATTATCATTAGAAGGCGTATAAATGCGAATAGGCAGATTCACGGAATCCCTTTCAGTTAAATCGTTTTGCGAGAAAACACTCAAGGTGATGAGCATTAAACAAAAAATAAAGATTTTTTTTAGAAACATGTTGTCTTTACTATACTCAAATATAATAAATTTTACTCCATTTCTAAATTTCCACCATTACTGATCATTTTAAGATAGTCCATGTAATTTTCATACTCCTTTAATTTAGATAAAGAATATTTATCCTTTTTGTAGGGTGAAAAATGTTTTTTTCTTTTTCTTTTCTTAGCTTTTTCTTCGGTTGGGTCAGAGTTTTTTTTCATGTTTAGCGTGGTTAAATCCTCTAAAATAACGTTAAAAGACTCCTTTTTATTATAAATATCTTTCCTTAATAATGTTTAGATGATGTTGTAAATACCTGGAAATTATATATGCTAAAGCTCTTACATACATATTATTACCATCCGGATAACTATACATTTATTTTTCTTCAGGTAGATTACTCAATATACCAAATGCATCATCAAGAGTATCTTTTAAATGGTCAACAATACTTTTTTTTATCAGTCAACAAAGCATCTATATGTGGCTTATAATAGCTTGCATATTCATTCTCGTTTAATTGTAACATATTTCGATTATATTTACTTCGGATATAAAATATATATGCGAATTATTATAAAAAATATTAAGGAGTTACTTCAAGTAAGAGAAACAAATATTAAAAAGGTTTCGGGGACTGATATGAACATACTTCCTACGTTAAAAAACGCCTATGTTATTATAGAAAATGAGTTTATTGCTGATTTCGGTACAATGCAAAATCTAAAGAAAATTGAAGCTGATAAAATTATAGATGCTAGCGGTAAAATGGTTTTACCTGCTTGGTGTGATAGCCACACTCATATAGTGTATGCAGGGAATCGTGAAGGAGAATTTGTAGATAGAATTAATGGACTAACCTATGAAGAAATTGCTTCTAAAGGCGGAGGAATTCTAAACTCAGCAAAAAAACTACAGCAGACATCTAAAGATGATCTATTTGAACAATCATCAAAGCGAATTAAAGAAGTCATGCGTTTAGGTACGGGTGCTGTAGAAATAAAATCCGGTTATGGTTTAACACCTGAGGCGGAAATAAAAATGTTACAGGTTATAAAAAAATTGGCATTAACATATCCTATTGAGATCAAGGCAACATTTTTAGGCGCACATGCTTTTCCTATGGATTATAAAAACAATACAGAGACATATGTTGATTTAATAATCGATAAGATGATTCCTCAAATAGCGAAAGAGAGTTTAGCCGATTTTATAGATGTGTTTTGTGAAAAAGGGTACTTTAGTAATGAACAGACCGATAAAATTTTAAATGCCGGTGTGAAAAATGGATTAGTACCTAAAATTCACGTTAATCAATTTTCTATTAGCGGTGGAATTCAAATAGCTATAAAACACAAAGCTCTATCTGTAGATCATTTGGAAGTTTTAGATAAAAATGATGTTTTGACCTTACAAAACAGTGAAACAATGCCTGTTGCCCTACCCTCTTGCTCCTATTTTTTAGGAATCCCATATACTCCGGCACGTAAAATAATTGAGGCCGGTTTACCATTGGCCTTAGCGACGGACTATAACCCGGGTTCAACACCAAGTGGCAATATGAATTTTGTAGTGAGCACTGCCTGTATTAAAATGAATATGACACCCGAAGAAGCGATTAATGCGGCAACTATCAATGGGGCGTATGCAATGAATTTATCGGAAACGCATGGAAGTATTACAAAAGCTAAAAAGGCAAACTTAATTATTACTAAAGAAATACCTTCTTATGGCTTTTTACCCTACGCTTTTGGTAGCAATTTGATTGATTGTGTTTTGATCAATGGTAATTTAGTATAATTTATAATTAGTACTATATAAATATTTTGGTTGACTTTAATAAAACAAAAAAGAGAGGCTTTGGCCTCTCTTTTATTTTATAAAAACTAAATTTTATTGTACAATTTCTAACAGTTCAACTTCAAAAACCAAAGCCTGTAATGGTTTAATTGGGCCACCTTGTCGTGGAGTAGCTCCATAGGCTAATTCTTGAGGAACATAGAATTTATACTTAGAACCTACTTTCATTAATTGTAAGCCTTCAGTCCACCCTGTAATCACCTGGTTGACAAAAAACTCTGATGGCGTACCTCTATCTACAGAACTATCAAATACAGTTCCATCTATCGATGTACCATGATAATGAACTTTTACTTTACTTGTTGCTACCGGTTTTTCTCCTTGTCCTTCTTTTAAAACAATATACTGCAAACCGCTTGCCGTAGTTTGAATACCCTCTTTAGATTTATTTTCAGCTAAAAAAGCTTCACCTTCTTTTTTAATTTCGGCAAAATCTATCTCAGCTTTTTTAATTGCTTCTTCTTGTAACCTCTTCTGATCAGCAACTTGCTTCTTTTGAAAAAAAGATCTTAAAAGTCCGCTTATTTCAATTTCATTCATTAAAATATCTGTAGAATCTAATCCGCTCACAAAACCCTGAATAAACAGATCTTGATCCACTTCATCAAAATTCACTTTTAATTGATTCCCCATATTCAAACCTAAAGCATAGCTCACTGAATCTAGTTCAGTATCGAGCGATTTTTTCGTTTGGGCTTTGCCAGAGCAAGATGCCAGCACCAACATTATTATAACTATTGTAAAAAAATTAATTAATCTCATTTCTTATATTATTTTTAATAAGCGTCAAAAATAGTATATTTAGTCTAATTACAATAATTAATATTAATGGTTTTATATTATAATTTTATATTAAATGTGAAAATTATCTCTTAAGCTTTAAATATAAATTCTAACAACTAATTCTTTCGTCTATTTTAGAGTCTTGTTAGCATAAGTTTAGAAAATAATTTCAAACTTCTTTTTACTAAAACACAAATACTTATATTTGAGAGTGTTTTTTTTAAAAATAATTTATCATGAACAGAAGAATTGCAATTCGTAATATACTAATAGCATCTGCCGGAACAATAATGCTTCCAAGTTGTTCAAAATTAAAGGTCCCCGGATTCTTAACAGATGGTAAATTATCTTTAGATACTGAACATAAAGATTACCTACAAAATATTAGTGAAAGTTTTTTGCCTATTCGTAGTATTTCTAATAAGATAGGGCCGGCTCAAGATTTTATTCTTACAATACTCAATGATAATTTTGCTCCGGAAAACATACAGATGTTTGCAACCGGATTTGAGCAATATAAAGATTTGATGGATAAAAGTAAGTTAATGCTTAATTCCTCAAATTTAGAAAAAGCCATTCCTATAGTTGAAAATATCCTTAACGATGATGCTCCTAATGAAGAATTAGTTTTCTTTATAAATACTACCAAAGATCTATCAATTAGAAATTTAATGACCTCAGAATATTATATGACGGAATATCTTGATTATACGCTGGTTCCGGGACCCTCATTTGATGGTTGTATCGATATTTAATACTTAAAATTAAACAATAGTACATGAATACAGATTTTGATGCAATAGTTATAGGTGCCGGAATGAGCGGAAGTTGGTCTGCAAAAGAACTTTGTGAAAAAGGATTAAAAACTTTATTACTGGAAAGAGGTAGAAATGTAGAGCATATCGTCGATTATCCAACAACTAATATGAATCCATGGGAGTTTGAACACAGAGGAGAAATGTCTTACAAAATAAGACAGGAAAATCCATCCATAAGTAAATGTTATGCATTTAGAGAAGATAATCAGCATTTTTTTGTTCGTGATACTGAGCACGAATATGTACAAGACAAACCTTTTGACTGGATCAGGGGTTATCAGGTAGGTGGTAGATCAATTATGTGGGCCAGACAAACTCAACGCTGGTCTGATCTAGACTTTGAAGGTCCATTAAGAGATGGCTTTGCAGTTGATTGGCCTATTAGACATAAAGATCTTGATTCGTGGTATAGCCATGTAGAGAAATTTGTTGGGATCGCTGGTGAAAAAGATGGTTTAGATATCTTACCGGA
>Ga0209344_10002571_pt1 | contig 19843 bp, 25 predicted proteins | sample Cruoilmetagenom6_FD_187293 | JGI IMG/M metagenome (GOLD analysis project Ga0209344, IMG submission 187293) | Oil polluted marine microbial communities from Coal Oil Point, Santa Barbara, California, USA - Santa Barbara Oil Seep Sample 6 (SPAdes)... | ecosystem: Environmental > Aquatic > Marine... | reverse complement strand
GTCCTCCCCACAGCGACATCGCCTTGGGTCTATGTTCGGCATCAACGAATGATGTCGAAGCTGTAATCGGTCTTGGCCGGCACATTGGTATTCTTGTCGATTTCGTCGAAGATCTTGTCGAGCAAGGTCACCAGAACATTCATGCCGCCCTGATAGCCCCATACCGGATAGCGGTGATGGTGGTGCCGGTCGAAAATCGGAAAACCGATGCGGATCAGGGGCGTGCCCGTGTCACGTTCGAGATATTTGCCGTAGGTGTTCCCGATCAGGAAATCCACGGGTTCGGTGAACAAAAGCGAACGCATGTGCCAAAGATCCTTGCCCGGATAGACATGGCAATCCTTACCGAACGGCGAGCTGTCGAACAGCTCCTGCATCTGCTTGGCCCAGGCCTTCGTCCCATTGGTCGCAAGGACATGGGTCGGCTCAGCGCCGAGTTCGAGCAGGAACCCGGCCAGCCCGAGACAAAGATCGGGATCGCCATAGATCGCAAATTTCTTGCCATGAATATGGGCGCTGGAATCGGCAATCGCATCGACAAAGCGTCCGCGTTCCCGCGAAAGGGTCTCAGGGATCTGCAGACCGGTCAGTTCAGAGAGCTTGAGCAGGAATTCATCCGTCGCCTGCACGCCGATCGGGTGATTGAAGGACGCGACGGTCTGGCCATGCTCGGCAATCATCGGCAGCGTTTTCTCGGTGCAATAATGCTGCATCGAAATCGTTGCCTTGGCGTGAATGGCGTTGGCTGCATCTTCAAGCGTGGTCCCGCCATCATACATGCGGAACTCGCCGTCGGTGGGCGTGTCCCAGACGTCGGAATTATCGCCGAGGAAAGTATAATCGATCCCCATCAGCTCAAAGATGCGCTTGATTTCACGCAGGTTGCCAACGGTATACCCGTCAAAACCACCAATGAAATTGATCTTGTCATTGGCCTTGCGTTCAAGCTTTGGCGCGGTGCCGGCCTTGCCATCCCAGAAATGCTCGATAATGCCCTTGAGTGCATTGTCATAGCCGGTCACGTGGCTGCCCACGAATGCCGGTGTATGCGCAAATGGCACATCAAATTCCGCTGGCACGGATTCCTTTTCCTTCGCGGTCTTGATGAAAGCGTTGAGGTCGTCACCAATGACTTCCGCCATGCAGGTGGTCGAGACCGCAATCATCTTGGGCTTGTACATGTTGTAGGTATTGGCCAACCCATCAATCATGTTGTTCAGCCCGCCGAACACAGCCGCATCTTCCGTCATCGACGAGGAAACGCAGGATGTAGGTTCCTTGAAGTGGCGCGAGAAATGACTGCGGTAATAGGCAACACACCCTTGCGAACCGTGCACGAAGGGCAGCGTGCCCTCGAACCCGACGGCCGCGAATACTGCCCCGAGGGGCTGGCACGCCTTGGCCGGATTGACCGTCAGGGCTTCGCGGGCGAAATTTTTCTCGCGATATTCAGGCGACTTGGCCCATTCCCGGATACGCTCGACCTCAGCCGGGTCGTGCGGATTTTCGAACATCGTCTTCTTGTTTTCCAGCATCTGCTGGTATTCCGGACCCCGGAACAGCTCGAAGTGATCGAGTACGTTTTCGGCATTCTGAGCCATTTTAAAGCCCTCTCAATCCTTGGGGTTATGGTGTGGGTTCCGGCATTGCGTCAGCCGGAACCCAGCGCTTATTCAGCGGCCATCATTTCGGGGGCCGGCCCTTCTTTCCAGGGTGCCTTGGCCATTTTCCAGATTGGCGAATTGATCGCCATATCCATGTCGCGGGCAAAAATCGCAAACCCGTCATAGCCATGATAGGGACCCGAATAGTCCCATGAATGCATCTGGCGGAAGGGCACGCCCATCTTCTGGAAAATGTATTTTTCCTTGATGCCCGAACCGACCAGATCCGGCTGGATCTTTTCGACGAATTTCTCGAATTCGTAGCCGGTCACATCGTCATAGATCAGCGTACCGTCCTTGACGTAATGCTGGGCGGTGCGTTGGTAATCGTCATTATGGCCAAATTCATAGCCCGTCCCGACCACTTCCATGCCGAGGTCCTCATAAGCACCGATGACATGGCGCGGACGAAGGCCGCCGACGAACAGCATCACCGTCTTGCCTTCAAGGCGCGGGCGGTATTTGGCAATCACCGCGTCCATCAATGGCTGGTATTTGGCGATGACGCGCTCAGCGCCTTCCTTGATCTTGTCGTCAAAATAGCTGGCGATCTTGCGCAGCGATTCCGCGACCTTGGAGGGGCCAAAGAAATTATATTCGCACCACGGGATGCCGTACTTCTCTTCCATATGGCGCGAGATGTAGTTCATCGACCGGTAGCAATGCAGAACGTTGAGCTTCGCCTTAGGGGTCGCCTCGAGTTCGGCCAGCGAACCATCGCCCGACCATTGCGCGATGACGCGCAAACCCATTTCCTCCAACAGGATGCGCGAGGACCAAGCGTCGCCACCAATATTATAGTCGCCGATGATCGCGACATCGTAAGGCGTTGATTCAAATTTCGGGGGTGCGTTTTCGTCAAGCTTGTCGAACACCCAGTCGCGGATCGAGTCATTGGCGATATGGTGGCCCAGAGACTGCGACACGCCGCGGAAACCCTCGCAGCGCACCGGCACGATCGTCTTGCCCTCATATTCCTTGGACTTCTGCTTCGATACCGCCTCAATATCGTCGCCAATCAGGCCGATCGGACATTCCGACTGGATCGAGATGCCATTATTGAGCGGGAACAGATCCTGAATTTCATCAATGATCTTGGCGAGCTTCTTGTCGCCGCCAAACACGATGTCCTTCTCCTGGAAATCAGAGGTGAACTGCATGGTCACGAAAGTATCGATACCCGTCGTGCCGATATAATAATTGCGACGCGCCGCCCAGGAATACTGGCCGCACCCGACCGGACCGTGGCTGATATGGATCATGTCCTTGATCGGCCCCCAGACCACACCTTTCGAGCCGGCATAGGCGCAGCCACGAATGGTCATCACACCGGGGATAGACTTGAGGTTTGATTTGACGCCGCAATCGGCCTTGCCTTCCTCATGCACGTTCAAATGCTTGGCCCGGCGCTTTGCGGTCTTTTCCGGGTAAACCTTCAGAACATCCTCAATCAGGGCCAGGTTGCGGGCCTTGATCTCTCCAACACTTTCTTTCGCGAAGCTCATTTCGTACCTCGTTCCAATTTCGATGGCCCGCCCTGCTGTCCCGCCCCCAATAAGGAGGGCGGGACATTCTTGGGCTTTGCTATGCGGTTGCTGCCAGTTCCTCGGCTGCCAGTTCGGCAGCCGTTTTGCCGATCACGGATTCATCGACAGACTTGATGATGCCGTGCTCCATCAGCATGTCCTCAAGCTCATCCATGGTGATGGGCGTGGGGATAATGCCCTTGCCGGCATTACCGTGGATCTTGGTCGCCAATTTCCGATAGTGATCGGCCTGGGCAGAGTCAGGTGCATATTCGATCACCGTCATGCGACGCAGCTCGGCATGCTGAACAACATTGTCCCGCGGGATAAAGTAGGTCAGCTCGGTGCCCAGCTTCTTGGCCAAAGCCTCGGCAAGCTCAAGTTCCTTGTCGGTCTGGCGCTCGTTGCAAACCAGCCCACCCAGGCGCACACCGCCGGAATTGGCATACTTCAAAATACCCTTGGAGATATTGTTGGCCGCATACATGGCCATCATCTCGCCGGACATGACGATATAGATTTCCTGCGCCTTGTTCTCGCGGATGGGCATGGCAAAACCGCCACACACCACGTCGCCAAGCACGTCATAGGACACATAATCGAGATCGTCGTATGCACCGTTTTCCTCGAGGAAATTGATCGAGGTGATCACGCCGCGGCCAGCACAGCCGACGCCGGGCTCAGGTCCACCGGACTCAACGCACTTGATGTCCTTGTAGCCAATCTTCAGCACGTCTTCGAGTTCGAGATCTTCGACGCTGCCCGCCTCGGCGGCCAGGCTCAAAATCGTATCCTGCGCCTTGGCATGCAACATCAGCCGGGTGGAGTCAGCCTTGGGATCACACCCCACGATCATGATGCGTTGGCCCAGATCGGCCAGAGCCGCCAAGGTATTCTGGGACGTGGTTGACTTGCCGATACCACCTTTCCCGTAGAACGCTATTTGTCGTAGTGACGACATTGTAGGTCTCCTTCAAACCAATTGCTCGTTTGTCTTGGATTACCGCGCTCGCCGCGCGAGACTGTTCCTTTTGTCTAGGAACGGGCTCGCGGTTATCGGGTAGGAATGCATCGCTCGTCGCTCCGTAGGCGTGCACTCAGCCCTCACTTGCCGTTCCGCCAATGGGAGTTGCAACCGCCGTGCCAATTCACTGAATCAAGCTAACATCCTGATTCAACATCAATTTCTTTGGGTAGCTGAGGTGTTGTGCTTTTGTTCAGAACCCGACACGCGTGTGTTGGCTGCGACAATCAACACAATAGGGCTGTACCGGTGGAGATATCGCCACCGGCCCCGTTCTTTGTCGCATTGCGGGGTTTTTTGCCCCACCGCACCGGTTCGGAACGGAATTTGCATCGCCAGCGCAGAGCTGCTTGCACAAATCCGTGTTCAAGCCAAACCCGCGAGGACAAAATGCAGATCGGTGTTGAAACTTCCAAGGCCGTGGACCAGCGGCGTGTCTTCGTCGTCGATGCAGACGACATCACGCGCGCGGCCCTGCAATTCATGTTGCATGACGAGATCGAGACCCATGAACTGGCAACGCCGGAGGAGGCCTATGAAAAAGGCACCGGGTGGTTAAAGCCGGATCTGGTATTGCTGGGGGTTTCGTTCCTCAACGAACGGGGTACGGGACTGATCGGCGAAATCGCCGGCCGCTTTGGCGATACGCGTATCATCATCATCTGCGACAAGAGCGATGAGGCTGTCGCTGTCGAGGGCATAAAGGCCGGTGCACACGCAGCCCTGGTCAAACCCCTAACGCTCGAAACAGTCCGCCAGAAGGTTGATACCGTGCTGGGACGCGGCGGCGCCGCGCCGTTGATCCAGCTCGGCGGTCTTGCCTGAGGTCACCCCGTCATGACCCGTGTTCTCTTTTTTGAAAAGCCTGGCTGCATAACCAACCGGCGGCAAAAGCAATTGCTTGAATCCCTCGGACATACTGTCGAGGCCCATAGCCTCGTCAAGGAAGCCTGGACGGCCAAAAGGCTGAGAAGCTATTTCGGGACCCGCCCCGTCGGGGAATGGTTCAACAAGACCGCGCCAGCGATCAAGTCCGGCGAAATCGACCCCGGCAGTCTCAGCGAAGGCGAAGCCCTGACCCTGATGCTTGCCCGGCCATTGCTCATCCGCCGTCCCCTGCTTGAGGCCAATGGTGAAAAGGGGGCCGGTTTCGATTGTGCCCTGGCACTCAAGCTGGCCGGCGAGGATGCCGGCGGTCCTGACGGGAATGAGGCCTGTAGCCACCCAGACGGCATCTGTGCGGAGATCCAGCCATGAACAGTCGCAAGCCATTCCGGCGCATCAATGCCGCCGAGGCCCGCATATTGCTCACCAACACCGACTTTATCATCCTCGACGTGCGTCAGCCGGGCGATTTCGCCAGGGGCCATATCCCCGGTGCCCGCAATATTTCGGTCGCCACGCTTTATTCCGTAATCGACTGGGCGCCCAAAAGCCTGCCCATCCTGATCTATTGCTACCATGGCTATGCCAGCCAGGAATTCGCCCAGATCTTTTCCGATTTCCGGTTCGAGGATGTGTATAGCCTCGATGGCGGCTATGAGGGTTGGATCACCGCCCTGGAACCGGAGGGAACCAGCAGCTAGGCTGGCGCGAGGGGCTAGACGACCACATCTACAGATCAGCGCTCCAGCACCATCGCCAGCCGATCGGCGCGCATGCCCTCTTTTAAATGCCGGTCAACGATTTCATCAATATCGGCAACCGTCTCCGGCCGATACCAGATCCCCTCGGGATAGACCACCATCAACGGCCCGGTCTGGCAGAATCCGAAACAGCCAGCGGGCGTAAACCCCACATCATTGAGCCCCTCGGCCTCGAGCTTTTTACCCAGATGCTCCCAGAGCGGCGGCGCCCCGAGTGCACCGCAACTGCCGCGCGGATGACCCGCCGGGCGCTGCGTATAGCAAGCAAAAACGTGCCGCTTGTAGAGCTGCGGAATCTCATACCCGTCATTCATACGTCAAAACTCCCAAAGGCTTGGTACTGACAGATAACAAATCACTTCAAACCGCAGCAGCGACGATGCCCTTTTCGGCCAGCAGCGCCTGTAATTCACCCGAATTGGCCATCTCGCGGACAATGTCGCATCCGCCGACAAACTCGCCCTTCACATAAAGCTGCGGAATGGTTGGCCAATCCGAATAAAGCTTGATCCCGACGCGGATTTCATCGTCGGCCAAAACATCAGCGCTCTTGAATGGCACCCCGATCTGGCTCAACACCTGCACCACAGCGCCGGAAAACCCGCATTGTGGCGCCGCCGGCTCCCCCTTCATGAACAAAAAGACGTCACTTGAGGCAATCAACCCGTCAAGGCGGGTAAAAATGGGATTGGACATTTCAACTCCTTGTATGCGTTCAAATATTTCAAAACTGGCACGGTCAGGACGGCGCCGAGGTCTCAAGCGCCAGCGCATGCAGCGCCCCGCCCATTTCCCCCTTCAGCGCGCGATAGACCATTTGATGCTGTTGCACCCGGCTCTTGCCCCGAAAGGCTTCAGAGCTGATCCGGGCCGCGTAATGGTCGCCATCCCCGGCCAGATCGACAATGATGACCCGGGCATCCGGCAGCGCCTCGGTGATCAGGCGCTCGATTTCGTCCGCGTTCATGGCCATGCATCGGCTCCCTGTTGAATGCCGCTTCCGGCGATCACCAGACCTCATGCAAATATGACTCCAACTCGCAAAGAGGCCCGATCGCCGCCTCAAACCCCGCGATTTAGGCATGGCCCGCCCTCACCCATGTCTCCTTTGCGACAGACCGTCCGCCATGCTGTTGCAAAGACCACACCGGATCGGGAAATTCACAGCCGGGAAACCACAGGCCCGATTTTTGCTTTGCGACAGCAAAACGCCAACCGGACCCGATATCAGACATGACAACCATCGAGCAGGGCATGGAGCCCGATCTCATCGATTTCGGCACACTCCCCGAAGCGGTCAATGCGAAGCTGCAGCAGGGGGTGCGCGCCTACCGCCGGGGCAGGCCGCGCGCCGAGCAGCTGTTCACCGAAGCGCTGGCAGAAGCGCCCGATGCATTGCCGGTCTATTTCTGCCTTTACAAGATCCACACCTATCAAAGCCATCTCGTCGAGGCGCAGGCCGTGGCGGAAGCGGGACTGAAAGAGGCGGCTCGTCAGGCCGGCTGGCCCGGCCAATGGCGCGATTGGCAGCAGGTCTCCCATGCCACCGATGCCGGCAGGTTCGCACTTTATACGCTCAAGGCGCTCGCCTTCATCCACTTGCGCGCCGGCAATACCACTCTCGCCCGCGAAATGCTGAATGCGCTCGACCGTCTCGACCCTGCAGGCTTCACCGGCTGGCGCGTGGTGGCCGCACTTGCCGATGGCATTCAATAGCCCACCCCTCTCCCTCCCAGCGACCCAAAGCATGGCACGGGTCTTGCAATGTTGTGGGCATGGCGGTCGGCAGAAACCGTTACGAACCCGTCCGGGCAAAATGGAATGAGGCGCAAATGTTGTTCAAGGCCATTGTATTAATTGAGTTTTTTGATTCAACGCGCCCCCTCCATGAAAACCGGACTGTCGCACTGCCGCCATGTTCGAATGCCCCAAACGTCGGAAAGCTGACATGAGCCAAGAAGCGGAAATCCTCGAAGACCTGACCGGCCAGAAATACAAATACGGCTTCATCAGCGACGTCGAAAGCGAGTTCGCGCCCAAGGGCCTGAACACCGATATCGTGCGCTACATATCCGCCAAAAAGAATGAACCGGACTGGATGCTGGAATGGCGCCTCGCCGCCTTCGAGCGCTGGCTGACCATGACGGAACCCAACTGGGGCAAGCTGCACTATCCGCCGATCGACTTTCAGGACGCCTATTATTATGCGGCGCCAAAAGGCGACAGTGAAACACCCAAAAGCCTCGACGAGGTCGATCCCGAACTGCTCAGGACATATGAAAAGCTCGGCATTCCGCTGTCCGAACAAAAGATGCTGAGTGGCGTCGCGGTCGATGCGGTCTTCGATTCCGTCTCGGTCGCCACCACATTCAAGGCAACGCTGGAAGAAGCCGGGGTCATCTTCTGTCCGATCTCGGAGGCCTTGCGCAAATATCCGGACCTTGTTCGCAAATATCTCGGCACGGTTGTGCCCACCTCGGATAATTTCTACGCCACCCTCAATTCTGCGGTTTTTTCGGATGGCTCCTTCGTCTACATCCCCGAGGGCGTGCGCTGCCCGATGGAATTATCGACCTATTTCCGCATCAATGCCTCCAATACCGGCCAGTTCGAGCGCACCCTGATCATCGCCGACAAGGGCGCCTATGTCTCCTATCTCGAGGGATGCACGGCCCCCCAACGCGACGAAAACCAGATGCATGCCGCTGTCGTCGAGCTGGTCGCGCTTGATGATGCCGAGATCAAGTATTCAACGGTGCAAAACTGGTATCCGGGCGACGAGAACGGCAAGGGCGGCATCTATAATTTCGTCACCAAGCGGGGCGACTGCCGGGGCGTCAATTCCAAGATTTCCTGGACCCAGGTCGAGACCGGTTCGGCGATCACCTGGAAATATCCCAGCTGCATCCTGCGGGGCGACAACTCCCAGGGCGAGTTTTATTCAATCGCCGTCGCCAATAACTTCCAGCAGGCCGACACCGGCACCAAGATGATCCATTTGGGGCGCAACACCAAAAGCCGCATCGTCTCCAAGGGCATTTCCGCCGGCAAGGCGCAGAACACCTATCGTGGGCTGGTCCGTGTCCATGCCAAGGCAGATGGCGCCCGCAACTTCACCCAGTGCGACAGCCTATTGATGGGCAATAAATGTGGTGCCCATACCGTGCCTTACATCGAATCCCGTAACCAGACAGCAACCGTCGAGCACGAGGCGACCACCTCCAAGATCAGCGAAGACCAGCTGTTTTACTGCCTGTCGCGCGGGATGAATGCGGAAGAAGCGGTGGCCCTGATCGTCAATGGCTTCTGCCGCGAAGTGCTGCAGCAGCTGCCGATGGAATTTGCCGTTGAAGCCCAAAAACTCGTTGGAATCAGTCTCGAAGGGAGCGTCGGCTAATCATGCTCGAAATTGAAAATCTCCATGTCAGTGTCGCCGGCAAGCCCATTCTCAAGGGCCTGTCCCTGTCCGTGCCCGAAGGTGAGGTTCACGCCATTATGGGCCCCAATGGCGCGGGGAAATCGACCACGTCCTATACGCTGGCCGGACGGGAGGGCTATTCGGTCACCAATGGCACCATTCGTTTCAAGGGCGAGGACATCACCGGCCTCAACCCCGAAGAGAGGGCCGCAAGGGGGATTTTTCTCGCCTTCCAGTACCCGCTCGAAATTCCCGGCGTCTCGACCATCAATTTCCTGCGCACTGCCATCAATTCCCAGGCGCGGCTGCGCGGCGAGGCTGAACTCGACGCCGTGGATTTCCTGAAACTGGTGCGCGGGGGCGCGCAAAAGCTCAAGGTCTCTGAAGAGATGCTGCGCCGCCAGCTGAATGTAGGGTTCTCGGGCGGCGAGAAGAAGCGCAACGAAATCCTGCAAATGGCCCTGCTCCGCCCCGCCCTCGCCATCCTCGATGAGACGGATTCCGGGCTCGATATCGATGCGCTCAAGCTTGTCGCCGAGGGCGTCAATGCCCTGCGCGCGCCCGACCGCTCATTCCTTGTCATCACCCATTACCAGCGCCTGCTCGATTACATCGTGCCCGATTACGTCCATATCCTTGCCGACGGACAGATCGTCAAATCCGGCGACAAGACCCTCGCGCTTCAGCTCGAAGAGCAGGGATATGACGCCGTGATCGGTCAGGCAGCCTAGGGGATTATGATTATGGGCAAGGTCGTCTCGCTTGAACGCAACCTGCATCCCGCGGCAATCGCCATGCCCGGCCTCTCCAGCTGGGCCAGCACCATGCGCGAGCGCGAGCGGATAAAATTCGCAGCGCTGGGCATGCCCAACCGGCGCATGGAAGCGTGGAAATATTCCGATCTCGCCCAGTCCCTGCGCGAAACCCGTACAGGCGAATGGGGTACCACGGCACCGGCGCCGGCCCCCGGCGCCTTTATTGCCGCCTTTGTTGACGGTCAGTTCGATCCGGTCCGCTCCATCCTCCCCAAATCCGCCATTGTGGGCCTGCCGGCGGTCTATGCGGACGGCCACTCGCCCTATGCGGATATTCTGAGCGCCACCAATGCCGATGACAATCACCCCGTAATCAGCATGAACCTTGCGGGCGCAGAAGACGGATTTGTTTTGCACTTGCGCGCGGGCGAAGTGCTGCAATCACCATTGCATATCCATTTCGAATGGTCCGAGGGGTCAGCACCGGCCCCCGAAGGCCAGCATTTGCGGCTTCTGCTTCAGCTCGATGCCGGCGCAGAAGCAACAATCGTCGAAACCCATTCCGGGGCGCCGGGGCTTGCCACCATCGTCACCGAATGCCGTCTCGCCGACAACGCCAGGCTCACCCATTTCCGTTTCGATCACCTCGCGGCCCCGGCCCGTCAGACTGCGGTTACCACTGGCACCCTTGGCGAAAACGCATTCTACAAAGGGTTTTACCTCAGCCGGGGCGCGCATTTTTGCCGGCATGATGCGCTGCTCGATCTCGTGGGCAAAGGCGCCGCCGTCGAGATCGACGGGGCGTTTCTGTTGGCCGATGGCCGGCATTGCGACAATACCACGGTCATCACCCACACCGCCGCCAATACCACCAGCCATCAGGCCTTTCGTGGTGTTTTGGGTGACAAGGCCGAAGGTGTCTATCAGGGCTGCGTCCGCGTCCGTCCCGACGCGCAAAAGACCGACGCCCGGCAGATGAGCCGCACGCTTTTGCTGGCGCCCACGGCCCGCATCTCGACCAAGCCGGAACTGGAAATTTTCGCTGATGACGTCAAATGCGGCCACGGGGCCACAGCCGGGGAACTGGATGCCAATGCGCTGTTTTACCTGCGGGCCCGTGGCATAGCCGAGGCAGAAGCCCGGGCACTGCTGATTGCAGCCTTCATTGCCGAGACCACGGCCACCATCGCCGACCCGGCGCTGCGCGCCACCGCCGAGAAAATCGTCGCCGACTGGCTCGATCGCCATGCCCGTGAGGTTGTTCATGCCCAATAGCGCCCCGGCCATCCAGCAACCGACAAATCCCGGCTTTGACGTGGAGCGGATCCGCGAAGACTTCCCCATCCTGCAACGCGAAGTGCATGGGAAACCGCTGGTTTATCTCGACAATGCCGCCTCGGCACAAAAGCCTAAAGCCATGCGCGATGCCCTGGACCGCGCCTATATGGAAACCTATGCCAATGTGCATCGGGGTGTGCATTTTCTATCGATGGAATCCACACAGGCCTTTGAAAAGGCGCGTGAATCCGCCCGCCGCTTCGTCAACGCCAAAAAGTCGGAAGAAATCGTTTTCACCAAGGGCGGCACCGAGGCCATCAACCTGATTGCAGCGGGCCTTGCGGGAGAAATCCAGCCCGGCGACGAGATTATCCTCACCGATATGGAGCATCATTCCAATATAGTGCCCTGGCATCTCCTTCGGGAGCGTCATGGCGCGGTGCTGCGCTGGGTGCCGCTATTGGCCGATGGATCATTCGATCTCAAGGCCTTTGGCAAATTGCTGTCGCCGAAAACGCGGCTGGTGGCTGTCACCCACATGTCCAATGTGCTGGGCACAGTGCCGCCCCTGTCGGAAATCGTGAAGCTGGCGCACGCCGCCGGGGCCCGCATTCTCATTGATGGATGTCAGGGCGCGGTGCATGAGACCGTCGACGTGCAGGCGCTCGATTGTGATTTTTACGTCACGACGGGCCACAAGCTCTATGGCCCTACGGGCATTGGCTTTCTTTACGGTAAACACAGCCATCTCGACCACCTGCAGCCCTATCAGGGCGGCGGCGAGATGATCGATATCGTCACGCGCGAAACGGTCACCTATGCCGCCCCTCCGCACCGCTTCGAAGCTGGCACGCCGCCGATCGCACAAGCCATCGGGCTCGGCGCGGCGCTCGATTATCTCATGGCCCTCGACCGGCAAGCCATTCAGGTGCATGAGCAAAGCCTTCTGGAACACGCAACCGCAGCCCTGACCGCCATCGACGGGGTGACGCTGTTCGGCACGGCTCCGGGCAAGGGGGCCCTCATCACCTTCGATATCGCGGGCGCGCATCCGCACGACATCTCCACCCTGCTCGACCGTTATGGCATCGCCATTCGGGCCGGCAATCATTGCGCCCAGCCGCTGATGGCCCATCTCGGCCTGTCCTCGTCCTGCCGCGCCTCCTTTGCGCTTTATAACACCCATGACGAGGTGGAGGCGCTCGCGCGGGGTATTCACAAGGTGCGGGAGTTTTTCTGATGACCCAAGCCGGAACCCGCACACCCTATCCCGAAGAAATCCAGCAATCCCAAACGGATAAAGAGAATGGCAAACCCGTCATTAAGGCGCTGATCGCCGCTTTGCGCGAGGTGCAGGATCCCGAAATTCCGCTCAACATTTACGAGCTCGGCCTGATCTACAAGGTGGACGCGACCGAGGGAGGATTTGTTGAAATCGACATGACGCTGACGGCTCCCGGATGTCCGGTGGCAGGCGATATTGTCAAATGGGTGCAGGAAGCCATCCAGCAGGTCGACGGGGTCGATAATGTCCGGGTCAATCTGGTGTTCGACCCGCCCTGGGATCAATCAAAAATGTCGGATGAGGCAAAACTCGAACTTGGTCTGCTCTAGGCGCTTTTAGCGCCATGTGCCTGTGTTGAAAGGAGAATAAGCATGCCTATCCCCGCTGAATACCGGCGTGCCCTGCCCTCGGGCCGGGCCTGTACCATGGCTGTGTTGCGCATGGTTGGCCTCAGGCCGACACGTCAGCGCGTGGCGCTGGCAGAACTCCTGTTTACCGGTTCACATCAACACGTTACCGCCGAGGAACTGCATCAGCGCGCGCAGGATATCAAGGTCGGGATTTCGCTGGCGACGGTCTACAACACGCTGAACCAGTTCCGTCAGGCGGGGCTTTTGCGCGATGTGACCGTCGATTCAACCGCCAGTTATTTTGATACCGATACCTCTGACCATCATCACTTTTTTGTCGAGGGCGAGCAGCGCGTGCTCGACATTCCGCGCAGTGGCATTTCCATCGACGGGCTGCCGCAACCACCGCTCGGCATGAAGATCACCCATGTGGATGTGGTGGTCCGGGTGGCCCGCGTTCAGGCCTGAAACCCCATAAGGATCAATTATTTAACGCATAGGAGCATAGCGATGATCGCCAGGAAAGTTCCCGAGGTTACCTTCAAGACCCGTGTCCGCGACGAGACCATTGGCGGACCCAACCCCTTCCGTTGGGAGGACAAGAGCAGTGCTGATTTCTTCGGCGGCAAGCGGGTGATCCTGTTCTCCCTGCCCGGCGCGTTCACCCCGACCTGCTCGACCTATCAACTGCCTGATTTTGAAAAGCTTTATGACGAATTCAATGCCGCCGGGATTGACGAAATCTACTGCATTTCAGTCAATGATGCCTTCGTTATGAACGCATGGGGGAAGTCGCAAGGGCTTGAAAAAGTTAAACTTATTCCAGACGGGTCGGGTGAGTTCACCCGCAAGATGGGCATGCTGGTGGCCAAGGACAATCTCGGTTTTGGCATGCGCTCCTGGCGGTACGCGGCGATTATCGACGATGGGGTGATCGAAAAACTCTTTATCGAAGAAGGGTTTGCGGACAATTGCGACACTGATCCCTATGGTCTGTCCGCGCCGCAAAATATCCTTCAAAGCCTGCAGGTGGCGCAATCCGCTGTTGCCTGAACCATGACGATTTAAGCCATATCAATGCACGACCCTGGAGCCTTTCTCCGGGGTCTTTTGTATCTAACAGCGCGCGATAACCTATATCCTTAGCAATGCAGCGTTGGGTTATTTTGCCCAGTGAAACCCCGGTAAACACGTACTTATGTTAGGGGTTATTCACCCTAAGCTTAGCCCTTAAAGAACCTTAAAACTGCCGCCCTTTTAAGGGGGTGCAAGGGTTCCCAAAATTCAAATCCGGCGAGATTTTGAATGCCGGTCGAAAAATCCAGCAGGCTCGCACGTTCTAAAGCGGTCTGGCACACCGCTGCAACGCGGACACCCCATTTTTGCCCATAACCAGGGACGACCAAAAAAGCTCGTCGGCTCGCTCCAATTCGTCAGGCTTGTATCGTGCAATAGCGATGTTGTCGGCATTGAGCGTTAAACGAATGACACTTCACGAATCCAGACGTGCCAGTTTCTGCGGCACAGGGCGTGCATAATAGTACCGAAAATTTCGTTGTTTGAGGTGTCGATCTCGGTCGCGCAGGAGCCATCCGGGTTCAAACTGCAGCCCATTTGCAGCTCATATCAACGAGACTTGGGCGCACCAAACCAACGTCATCCAATATAACGCAATTATATCAATAATGTATGGGGGAATAGAAATTCCAATGATGGTGCGGTCGAGAAGACTCGAACTTCCACGGGTGTTACCCCACAGCGACCTCAACGCTGCGCGTCTACCAATTCCGCCACGACCGCACTGTCATGGAAAGCCAAGCCAAGTGGCGAAGCGAGCCAGCATGTAGCAAATCGGATCGGAGACCTCAAGCGCTTATATCGCGTTAGAGCGGTTTGTTTTTCAGTTGCGCCGAATAACCTTTTCAGTGACCTGCACTGTGAGCTGACCATCTTCCACCCTGATCTCGCCATGGGCGACCAGTTTGTTATTGGCGTAGATACGCATCGGATCGCGCTCTGTGGTATCGAGTTCGATGACGGCACCACGGCCCATGCGCAACAAATGGTGCACCGGCATGGTGGTGGCACCAAGTTCCACACTGATATCGACTTCAATATCGTCGAGCATATTCATATATAATAGATCCCAGGGGTCAGACTCGCCCTCGCGCCAGATTAGCACGCAGCATTGATACAAGGCAGCATTCACATCTCATGGTTATTGAAACGTTAACACCCGAGACAAATAAGGTGCCCAAAGGGCCGCAAAAGCTGTTGCGGGCCGATTCGCGCCCGGTGCAGTGGCAGATATCGGAAGGGCTTGTGCCCTATCCCGAAGCCCTGGCAACAATGCAGGCGCGGGCGCGGGCGATTGCCGATGGCGAGGCCGAGGAGCTGGTCTGGCTGCTGGAGCACCCCCCGCTTTATACCGCCGGCACATCGGCCAAGGCCGCCGACCTGCTGAGACCTGATAAATTCCCGGTCTATGATGCCGGGCGCGGCGGGCAATATACCTATCATGGCCCCGGCCAGCGCATTGCCTATGTCATGCTCGACCTGCGCCAGCGTGGGCGGGACATTCGTTGTCTGGTGCAAAACCTTGAAGCCTGGGTGATCGACACGCTGGCCGCCCATAATATCAAGGGTGAGTTGCGCGAGGGGCGGATCGGCGTCTGGGTGCAGCGCCCGGAGCGTGGTGCCATGAGCGAAGACAAGATCGCAGCGCTCGGCGTTCGGGTGTCGCGCTGGGTCAGTTTTCACGGCATTTCGCTGAATGTAGCCCCTGATCTCAGCCATTATGACGGCATTGTGCCGTGCGGCATCAAAGACCAGGGTGTGACCAGTTTTGAAGATCTGGGGCAGCTTGTGACAATGCCGGAGGTCGATATGAGCCTTAAATCCGCGTTCGAGCAGCGATTTGGGCCGGTTTTACAGGCTTCCGAGAGCGATGGGGGCTTGTAACCGGTCGCCGCGCGCCGCAGGTTAAACTTGACGATTCCTTGACCCGGAAGAAAACCATGACTTTTGATGATTTGAAAAAACTTGCCACCGGCTCCCTGTTGTTCAGCCTTGACCGCATTATTGCGCCCCGGCTGATCACCATATTCTATCTGCTCGGGCTGGCCGCGCTGGTGCTGTGGACCATTAGTCATCTGTTCGCGACCTTTGCCTTCGGTTTTGGCTCCGGCCTGTGGGGCCTCTTGGAAATCGTCGTGTTCGGCCTTTTGGGCTTTGTTGTTCTGCGCATCATGTGTGAAGCGCTGATTGTCTATTTCAAGGCCAATGAAGGCGCGGCAGCGGCCGCAAGCCAGCCCCGCCCCTCGGTCTCGCTGATCGATGAAGTGCGCGACGCCATCGAAGAACTCGCTGACGATGAATATGACGCCGAGCCGGCAGCCGTTGTGAAAGCCCCCGTGAAGGCGCGTCCGGCAGCCAAGCCGGCAGCGGCGGCCAAGGCACCCGTCACCAAGACTGTGGCCCGGCCCCGGCGCACGGCAAAGCGTACCCCGCCCGCCAAATCCTGAACCCGGGCCGAAAGGCAGCACGCTAGGCTTGATGGCCGGGTTTTTCCCGGTCAGACGGGCATATCGCAGGCGGTACCGGGGCAGTTAAACGCGATTTCGCCTTGATGATGGCTTATGGCAATCGTTGACCTTTTCGCGCATTCCGCTATGACAGCGGCTTCCAATCGAATTAGCAGGCAAAACCATGGCCCAAGTGCCAACAATTGGCCTCGTCAGCCTCGGCTGTCCGAAGGCTCTCGTTGATAGTGAACGTATCCTCACAACATTGCGCGCGCAGGGCTATGCCTTTTCGCCGAGCTATGATGGGGCGGATGTGGTCATCGTCAATACATGCGGATTTCTCGACAGCGCCAAGGCGGAAAGCCTTGAGGCCATCGGCGAAGCGCTGAACGAGAACGGGCGTGTGATCGTGACCGGGTGTCTCGGTACCGAAGACGAACTCATTCGCGCGACGCATCCGAGCGTTTTGGCGGTGAGCGGGCCGCATCAATATGAAGCCGTGGTGGAAGCTGTGCATGCGGCCGTGCCGCCGGTGCATAATCCGTTTGCCGATCTGGTCCCGCCCGAGGGGCTGAAGCTGACGCCGCGCCATTACGCCTATCTCAAGATTTCAGAGGGGTGCAACAATCGCTGCTCGTTCTGCATCATCCCCTCGATCCGGGGTGATCTGGTGTCGCGGCCAGTGGCCAGCGTGCTCTATGAAGCGGAACGGCTGGTGAAGGCCGGGACCAAGGAACTGATGATCATCTCGCAGGATACCAGTGCCTTTGGCGTTGATATCAAATATGCGAGCTCGAAATTCCATGGCCGCGATATTGAAGCCCGGTTTCTGACGCTCGCGGAAGAACTGGGTGAGCTGGGCGCGTGGATTCGCATGCATTACGTCTATCCCTATCCGCATGTGGACAAGGTCATTCCGCTCATGGCGGCTGGCAAGATCCTGCCCTATCTCGATATTCCCTTCCAGCATGCATCACCCACCGTCTTGAAGGCGATGCGGCGGCCAGCCAATCAGGAAAAGACGGCTGACCGGATCAAGGCCTGGCGGCAGGTCTGCCCGGATCTCGCGGTACGCTCGACCTTTATCGTTGGTTTTCCCGGCGAGACTGAGGAAGATTTCCAGATGCTGCTCGATTGGGTGGAAGAGACTCAGATCGACCGCGCCGGCTGTTTTGAATATGAGCCGGTATCGGGCGCAAAAGCTAATGAAATTGAAGGGGTCGTACCCGACGAGGTCAAGCACGAGCGCTATGCGCGGCTGATGGAAGTGGCGCAGGATGTCAGCACGGAACGGCTCGCCAGCCGTGTCGGACGGACGATTGACGCGCTGGTGGACGATGTCGACCCGGAAAACAATCGCGCCATCGCGCGTTCGCAATGGGATGCGCCGGATATTGACGGCACGGTGATCATTGACAATGCCGACGGCATCAAGCCGGGCGACATGGTTTCGGTGACGGTGACGGATTCCGACGAATATGATTTGTATGCGGAGCCCGCGGGACCCCGGCTGCAATGAGCCTGCACAAAAGCTTCAATGTGAAACGGCGCGGCGGCACCCTCGAGCTGGGGCCGCGACCGGTGATCATGGGGATTTTGAATGTGACGCCGGACAGTTTTTCCGATGGCGGCACGCATTCGGGGCTGGATGAGACGTTGGCCCACGCCCGCCAGATGGTGGCGCAAGGGGCCGATATCATTGATGTTGGCGGGGAGAGCACCCGCCCCGGTGCCGATCCGGTTGCGGTGCAGGACGAGCTGGACCGGGTGATCCCGGCGCTGGAAGCCCTTGAAAGCGCTGATCTTTCCGCGCTGATTTCCATTGATACCTATAAGGCGCTGGTCGCCGATCAGGCGCTGCAATCGGGGGCGCATATCGTCAATGATGTGCATGGGCTGCAGCGCGAGCCCGAGATTGCCGATGTGGCGGCGCTGCATGGCGCGCCGGTGATCATCATGCATTGGGACAAGGCGCGTGATACGGGCAAGGATCTGATTGCGGAGATGGGGCGGTATTTTGCCGATAGCCTTGAAATTGCTGCCAAAGCGGGGATTGCAGGGGATCAGATTATCCTTGATCCGGGGTTCGGGTTTGGCAAATCACTGCTCGAGAATTATGAATTGCTGCGCCGGCTTAATGAATTGAATACATGGGGCTTTCCGCTGCTGGCGGGGACATCGCGCAAGTCGATGATCGGCAAATTGCTGGACGTGCCGCCGGTGGATCGGGTAGCTGGAACAGTGGCGACCAATGTGCTGGCCTATCAGGCCGGGGCGCATGTGTTTCGGGTGCATGATGTGGCCGAACATAATGACGCGCTACGGGTGGCTGAAGCCACATTTTATGGCCCGCCAAAGGAGATTTCATAATGTCGGCAATGACCTCTGACCGGATCCTGCTCACCGACCTGGCTTTTTATGGCTATCACGGTGTGATGCTTGAAGAAAACAAGCTTGGACAGCGCTTTCGCGTCGATCTTGAATGCGGTGTCGACCTGTCGGCGGCGGGGAAAAGTGACGAGGTAAGGGACACGGTTTCCTATGCTGATATCTATGCGCTGGTGAAGGGAGCGACCGAGGATACCCGCTACAAGCTGATCGAGGCTTTGGCGCAGCATATCGTGGACCGGATGTTTGAAAGTTTTCCGGTGGTGGAATGGATCCGGCTGTGCGTGCGCAAGCCAGAGGCCCCGATTCCGGCGGTTTCCGGCGAGTTTGCCATTGAAATCTATCGCGAGCGCCCGTGATGGCGACGGCCTGGCTGGCGCTTGGCGGCAATATCGGTGACCCCGCAGCGCAGCTGGAAGAGGCTGTCCGGCGGCTCGATATGTTACCTTATACAAGGCTTACAAAACGGTCTTCTGTCAGCGTTACAAAGCCGTGGGGAAAGACTGACCAGAACGACTTCCACAATATGGCGATCGAGGTGGAAACCGATCTCTCGCCGCTCGCGCTGATGGAGGCCTGCCTGACGGTCGAGAGCGACATGGGCCGGACACGGATTGAAGTCTGGGGGCCACGCAATATCGATATCGATATCATCGCCTATGAGCGGGTGGAGATGATAAGCGACACACTCACCCTGCCCCACCCGCACGCGCATGAGCGCGACTTCGTGCTCGACCCGCTGGGCGAGATTGCGCCTGAGGTGGTGGACTGGCTCAAACAGGTGGCGGCGCGATAGGCGCTGGCTGCTGCGCTCTCACACCCCTTCTTGCCCGGACTTGATCCGGGCATGGACCCTCGGGTCGAGCCCGAGGGAGAAGGTGGGGGGTGGTTGGTTCCTACCCCTAGGGGCGCATATGAGCTTGCGGCATGTCCCCTTTTCCCTCCCCTTGATGGGGAGGGTGGCCCGGCAAAGCCGGGTCGGGTG
>Ga0209344_10002566_pt1 | contig 19864 bp, 12 predicted proteins | sample Cruoilmetagenom6_FD_187293 | JGI IMG/M metagenome (GOLD analysis project Ga0209344, IMG submission 187293) | Oil polluted marine microbial communities from Coal Oil Point, Santa Barbara, California, USA - Santa Barbara Oil Seep Sample 6 (SPAdes)... | ecosystem: Environmental > Aquatic > Marine... | reverse complement strand
ATTTGTTCCAAAAAAGAAGATCGTTACAGGGTTAACCAATATGTATATTGCCGATGTACCAACACCTATTGGACTGCCGTTCGCCTTTTTTCCACTGACGGAAGATCGCACCTCAGGCTTTATTATTCCAACCATTGGTGAGAATAGCAATCGTGGATTCTTCTTTCAAAATGGGGGATACTACTTTGCGATCAATGATTATTTAGATCTTACGCTCTTGGGTGATTATTATACGAATGGAAGTTATGGACTGAGGGCTGAATCGTCCTACGCTGCTCGTTATCGATTTAGCGGAAATGTAAGTTTGCGCTACGAAAGCTTGATCACGAGTGAACGAGGTTTCCCAAATTTTGAGCAAAGTTCTGTTTACAATATTCGTTGGAGTCACAATCAAGATCCCAAATCGAACCCAAGCTCTCGCTTTGCCGCCTCGGTGAACTTAGGAAGTAGTACGTATTTTAGGCAGTCTGTTAACCAAACTAACAATGCCAGTGCTTTAGTCAATACATTAAATTCGTCGGTTTCTTATTCAAAAACCTTTGATGGAGAGCCTTCAGTAAATTTCACCATTGCAGGAACGCACACGCAAAACACTAATACCGAACAAATTACCATGTCACTTCCTAACATTAACGCGAGTGTGTCGAGGATCTTTCCGTTTGCACCCAAGGATGGTGTTAAGAAGGGAATTATAGAAAACATCAATTTTCAGTACGACGTAAGTGCTCGAAATCAATTTACCATTCAAGATTCGTTATTTTTCAAGCCTGAAATGTTTCGTGCTGCCGAAATTGGCGCAAGACATACTATCCCGGTAACGACCAACTTTAAAATTTTTAATTATTTAAGTGCTTCCGCAGGGACAACCTATCAAGAAACATGGGTTGGAAAAACCATCCGCAGAGATTATGACGAAACGCTTGACAGCGGAACGGGTGGTGTTGTTACCGATACCATTAGTGGTTTTGATGCGTATAGAACTTATAATTTTTCAACAAGTTTAGGGACTACGCTCTATGGTATTTTTAATTTTGGAGACGATAAAAAAATTCAAAAAATACGCCATGTAGTGCGACCTTCGGTTGGTTATAGTATCAATCCAGCATTTGATGAGTTTTACGACTCCTATACCATTCCAGCAGCACAAGCTGCCGACCCAGATGTGAGCGATGAACTGATTCAGTATTCTCGTTTTGAGAATAGCTTATTTGGAGCGCCGGGCCGAACGTTTTCTAGTAGTATTTCTATGGCACTGAGTAATACCTTTGAAGCCAAAGTACGTGACAAAGACACCACAGCCACCGAGGCAAAGAATGTTACCCTATTAAACAATTTAAATTTTAGAACAGCGTATAACCTTGCGGGTGATTCTTTGCAATGGAGCGCCTTACAATTTACAGGAAGTATTCCTGTAGTTCCGAAATTGGATTTTAATTTTAGTGGTACGTTAGATCCGTATGCGCTCAACAATAATAATGAACGTATTGATATTTTTAATATCGAAAATGGCGGAAGTTTATTTCGTTTCGAACGTGCTAATGTGAGCGTTAACTATAGCTTTTCAAGCAAAAATTTTGAAGGAAAAGGCAATGAATCTGACGATGAAACCTTTCGAAATGGAGGAAGGAAAGATGACCTTTTTGGCGAAGCAACCAATATAGATGATGGTGATATTTATGTAGAAGATGACGATACGGAAGCAAAAGCACGAAATTGGTACGATTATGATATTCCGTGGACGCTTCGCCTCGCCTACACTATAAATTATGAGAACAGTAGGCGACAGAATGAGATTTCCTCCCAATCGCTTATGTTTAGTTCTAATCTAGAACTTTCGCCACGTTGGACGGTGGGTGTTTCCTCAGGGTATGATTTTAAACAGAAAGGGATCACTTCAACACAATTTCGTTTTCAACGTGACTTAGAAAGTTGGAAAATGTCCTTTAATTGGACGCCTATTGGAGCTTTTAATACATCTTGGTATTTTTACGTCGGAATTAAATCCTCTGTTCTAAGCGATATCAAATACGACAAACGAAGAGAGCCAGATCAAGGCTTATAGCTATAAAATTTATTCTTAAAAGTATGTCAAAAAAGATCATTAATACATCAAAAGCGCCCGCTCCTATTGGGCCATATAGTCAAGCTGTTTTAAAAGGAAATATGCTTTTTACATCGGGGCAGATCGCCATAGATCCCACAACAAGTGAGTTGATCGACGGAACTGTTTCTGAAGAAACGGAACAAGTGATGCAAAACTTAAAAGCGGTTCTTACGGAAGCCGGTATGACGTTTGAGCATGTTCTTAAGACGTCTATCTTTATCGCCAACATGGAAGATTTTGCGGCTATTAATAAGGTTTATAGCGCTTATTTTGATGAAGCCACGGCACCAGCAAGAGAAACGGTAGAAGTAGCTAACTTACCTAAATATGTAAAAGTTGAGATCTCTATGATCGCCGCTTTGTAACCATAAAACCGCTCGTTTGTTTGCTTCGGAAGTAAAAGGAATTTCTAATTCTCGTCTTCTTGTTTTACGCCGTCTTTATTGAAGTTTACAGGAAAACTATTGTCATCTGGTAAGAAGGGAATTTCCTCGTCTTCAGCAAGTGTTAATTTTTTATTGAAAAGCCGCTGCATCAATTCTTTCATCGTGTCAAAATCAACAGAATACGAAACCCCTGCGCCCTGTTCAAAGATTTGATCTTCGCCAATAAACTGAATATCGCCCTGTCTGTTAAAGAATTTCATTCGCAAGCTTCCGTCCTCATTGATAAGCCACTGAACTTCAAGATCTCCTGCAATGGCAGATTCATTGGCACCACCCACAGGTACACCAACTTTACCATTGATAAGAACACGTTCACTTACTTTTGTTGAAAAGGTGATCCCTACTCGATCGGAAGTTTCTTGATTTGGCGATCTACTACCCGCTTGATAATCTAAACCTACCTTGAACTTGTTGTCTTCATCGGCAAATAATTGATTTACCAGGCCCGAGACACGATCTGCCAACAAGCTACTACCAAATGTGCCCGCACCTTCGTAATTATCATTAACGAATGAATTATTTGCCACTAAAAATAAGGCTTGCTTTTGGCGTTCTTCTTCGTTTTGAAGTTTAAAGTCTAATTCGCTCTTTACTATTGAGCTTACACGCGGAAAGTCTACCCGAAACTTAAGATCGGGTTGAATAAGTTCTCCTGTAAGATCTACATAAACATTTACTGGAATATCCCTGTTAAACGACGGGTTGTCTAATAAAATAGACGGATTGGCTTCTGTGGTGTATACTGCGCTTAGATTGAGTATTGCGCGTTCTGGACTGCCTTCCCAAACAATACTTCCTCCAGGTTCCACCGCAATTTTACGTTGTATGAGTCCGCCATATCTAAAGTCGTAAACCCCTTCAATAATTAAGAAGTCACCCCACATTCTAAATTTACCCAAGGTATTGATCTCTAAGAGTAATATTCCAGCTCCACGTCCGGTCAAGGTTGAGTTATTGACCTGGTCAACGACCACTTCAACTTCGGCATTATCGTTTATATCGAGTTCAAAATTTAGTGAGAGTCCTTTGATTTCTTCGGTGACAATTTGCTCTCCACTGATGCGTGCGCGCTTTTCTTCCGGGGATAAAAAGTGAATAAAGGAGTCATCTCCAATAGATTCAGTATCACTAATTGGAATCTTAAACGTTGTGCCTCTTTCGGTAGTTGCCACTACATCAACGACAAGTTCATCAATAGGTCCAGCGATATTGGCGGTACCACTAATAAAGGCAGTTCCGTAGTATAAGGCGTCTTCTTCAGGTGGTGTATCAAGTACCAATAAGCGATCGGTTTCTACTGCCAGATCCAGTTCCCATCCTCCAAAGTTCTTGTGTGTAGCGAACCCTTCAAAGGTGCCTTCTGTTTCGTATTTTGTATCTGTAATGCCTGTTTTTAAAATGGCAATCTTCTCTTTTGTAACGACCACCTGAGTACCGTCAGTCATGTCAAAATCGGTATTCAGATAGGGAACTTTTAATCCGCTATTCTGAAGATCAAAACGCCCTTTGATGTCGGGCGATCTATAATCTCCCGAGATCTTAGCCGAACCGGTAATGAAACCACGAATGTTTGTAATTACATCTCCTCCAAACGGACTAAAAGCTTGCATGTTGAATTCGTTGAGATCTACGCTCAGATCAATGGTTGGATTTTTAGGAGACACGTCGATCTTACCTACGGCATTAATCGACTTTACGTCTTTATTGGTAAGGGTTGTGTTGATATCGTATTTGGTTAAGTTGCTATTACCACGCACCTTAATGTCTAAATCTCCAAAAAGAACTTCATTGATAATTACTTCGTCTACAAATATAGATGCGTTTGGATAATACAAACCGTTTTTCTGAAGTAGATCTAAAGAACCGTTGATATTTCCAGAGAGCCTTAGACTATCTACATAAGGTGTTATATTTCCTAAATTCACATCTTTAAAGCGAACTTTTACATCTTTATAGGTCGAATCGCTGAGGCCACCTGCCATTTGGATCAGTTCGTTCTCATGACTCAACACGAGCGAATCAATACGAATACTCTTAAACGTATCGTCAAATACCACCTTGTTCTGTTGGTTGTTATTTTCATTGATAAACCAAACTTTGTCTTTATAAGTAATATCAGATTTTTTAACACCTACAACCGACTTCCCATTCTTGTTAATTGTATGGTATAGGGATAAGTTAAATAAATCTTCTTTTCGCGATCCACCTTTAAATTCTGAACGAATATAAAGTGTATCGTTAAGTGTTTTATTGATCAAACTAAAATCAACTGCATCGTAAATCCCTGTATAAATAGAGTCTACAGACACATACGTATTGTAAAGCGGGTTGTTATTATCTACCTGCACATTGACTTTTCCTAAATAATTTTTGAAAAGAAGTATTTCGGGAGAACGAAAATCGAGTTTAAATTTTGATTCATCTGAAGAAACTGAACCTTTGATCTGCGTATTTTCGCCAAGCTGAAGATCGGGAACAAAAAGATCTACAATTTTATTATAAACTGTGAAATTATAATCTATAAACTGATTGGTGGTCACTTCCGAAGGAATATAATTCGTATAAATACTTCCAATGCCATTTTGAAATAAATTGGGAATATCTTCTATCAGAAATTTACCCGAAATCTCACCATTAATAATATCGGGCGACTTAATTTCTATGGTTCGAAGCTCATCGGCTACAGAGGAAACCACTTGAAAATCTGCAAAGAAAAAATCATCTTCCTCATTCTGATAAAAAGTGTTGTTAAATTTAATGGTGCCTACAGCATCATCAATGCTAGTACCGTCCATATCCATGATCACCTTTCCAGAAAAGATTGAAATGCTATCACGTTTAAACAAATTCAGTTTATTGAGTTCGGCATATTCTACGTTCGCTTCAAAATCATATTGGTTAAATGTTTTTGAGGCGTCTATTAATCCCGTAAAGTCAAGTTTTAAATTGGGGTCATCAATCGTTAAATTTCCATTAAACAATGGATTTCGAAGATTTCCAGACACCTTGATCTTCTGGTAATTATAACCTTCAAAGTTAAAAGCGGTAATGGTACCTTTTACTTCGGTATTTACTGTATTCTGCGTAAAACCTCGACCTTTTAGATTGAGATCAGCTGTGGTTTTCCCTAAGGACGTAGTACCCACAATTTTACCAAGATTAAATTGATCAAGTTTGATATTTCCTTCGTAATAGGCATTTTCTATATCGTCAATGTTGCCCATTTTGGCATTGGCGGTTACATTTCCGATAGCACTTCGTAAAACACTGTTGGTTGTTAATTCTGCGCCATTGATGCGTGTGGTTCCGTTAAATGTGATGTTTCCAAGGGGTTTTAATTGTTCAGGCAAGACATCACCTAATAAACGAGGCATAAACCTTCTTAACTCATAATAGCTCGTGTTAATGCTGTGGTTTTTTAGCTGAATATCATATAGTTTGTCTTGGCCAAACAAGTTTTTAAAAGCAAAATCTCCTTCGATACGCGAACTCCCAGCAAGCAATTGAACGTTCTCAAAAGTAAAATTGTTTAGGGTTCCTTTGAAGTTACCATCTACAGCGATTATTTGATCAGCGCCAAATTTATTATATAAGGTATTTAGATCATTGGTGGCAATCTGCGTATTTTTAAGGTCTGCGATAATCTCTACCGTATTATTGAAATCTCCAAAGCCCGTAGCACCGTGGTTCAATATAATGGTTCCATTGATCGTAGAAGCTTCGGTTTCTAAGGTAATTTCACTTAATTCTAGCTTTTCAAGCGTATAGAGAATGCCTCCTTTTAAATTTTTAATTTCAAAGCCGAAATCGGTTTGGGTATTTAACTCCTTCAACTGTGCTTCCACCACAGGTCCAGTGATCTTAAAGTCGTCTGCAGTGAGATTTACGTCTTTAAGCTCTACTAAAATGGGATCTTCTTGATTTTCATCAGAAATGCGAACATGGCTATCGGTTAAGCGAACATCGTTTCCGAAGAGAGAAAATACATTTCCACTTGGTTCGCCTGTATCAAATTTTTCGGCAAAAATATTCAAATTGTCGTCTTCCTCGCCTTTATAAGTCTTTACATACAATTTGGCACGAGATAATTCAATATTTCCGAAGCCAAGATCGCCAGCAATTAAGTTTCGGAAACTTAAAATGTTAGTTTGAAGTTGTTCGGCATAGATAAGGGTGTCTTGGTGATGATCGGCAATATAGACCTCTCGAATATCAACTTCCCCTTTCCAATTAAGACCGAGTCGATGAATATGGATGTCGGTTCCGTATGTTTCGTTTAAATCGGTAGTTACTTTTTCCGCAATGGAAGTTTGTACCTTCGGAATAGAAAGAATAATAACCAACAGCACAAGCAGCAAGACGATGATTGCAAAGGTTCGAACTATTATTTTTCTTAATTTTTTGATACGCTTTTAATGTTTTAATTTTACTACCAATTAACATGCCTATTTTACCGTGAACAAAACAAATACTTATATCCTTGGAATTGAATCATCCTGTGACGACACAGCGGCAGCTGTAATCAACAACGGTGTTGTACTTTCTAATGTTGTTGCAACACAATCAATTCATGAAGAATACGGCGGAGTTGTCCCCGAGTTGGCTTCTCGTGCGCATCAACAGAACATTGTTCCGGTCATTCATCAAGCGTTGCTAAAGGCAAATATCGATAAAAATCAGCTAAGTGCCATAGCTTTTACAAGGGGTCCAGGATTAATGGGTTCATTGCTTGTAGGCGCCTCATTTTCAAAGTCTTTGGCTATGGGATTGGGTGTTCCATTGATCGCTGTAAACCATATGCAAGCTCATATTTTGGCACATTTTATTAAAGCGGAAGGACAAACAGCTCCTAACTTTCCATTTTTAGCGCTTACAATTAGTGGCGGACATACTCAAATTGTAAAAGTGAATCACTTTTTTGATATGGAAGTGATAGGAGAAACTATTGATGATGCCGTTGGGGAAGCATTTGATAAATCGGCTAAAATACTCGGCCTCCCCTATCCTGGTGGTCCTTTGATCGATAAGTATGCGCAGAAAGGTGATTCGAAGCGATTTCCTTTTACAAAACCAAAAGTAAAACCGATGGATTTTAGCTTTAGTGGTCTAAAAACAGCTGTTCTTTATTTCGTTCAGCGTGAAACTGAAAAAAATCCAGATTTTGTCAAAGAGAATCTTGAAGATATTTGTGCCAGCTTACAATACACTATTGTGTCTTATTTAATGGACAAGCTAAAGAATGCGGTAAAAGAAACCGGTATTAAAGAAATTGCCATTGGTGGCGGTGTTTCGGCGAATAGTGGGATTCGTGCTGCGCTCAAAGATGCTGAAAAACGATATGGCTGGAAATCGCACATTCCAAAATTTGAATATTGTACCGATAATGCCGCGATGATCGCCATGGTGGGCGAACTGAAATTTAAGGAAAAGCTGTTTGCTGAAAATGATGTGGTTGCCAAAGCGCGAATGAAGCTTTAAATAAAGCAGACACTATTCACAAATTAATTCAAATACCCATTTAATCATTAATTCATTATTTTGAATCTATTTTATAATAAAAACATAACGACAACCGATACGCAAGTCCTTTTTGATAAAGAGGAGAGTCGGCATATTGGCAAAGTGTTGCGTAAACAGGAAGGCGATATTTTAGATTTGACCAATGGAACAGGTTATTTCTTTAAAGCGCGTCTTATTGTTGTAACTCCCAAGCAATGTGTAGCTGAAATCGTTTCTTCCGAAATAAGACCACAAATGCCTTATCATTTGCATTTGGCTGTTGCTCCTACAAAATTAAATGATCGCTTTGAGTGGTTTTTAGAAAAAGCGACCGAGATAGGGATAAGTGAAATAACTCCTGTCATTTGTGATCATAGTGAACGGAAAGTCATTAGGCCAGAACGTTATGAAAAGATCATTGTGAGTGCCATGAAGCAGTCGGTTAAAGCCTACTTGCCCGTTCTCAATCCCGCTGTTTCCTATGATTCTTTTATAAATTCGGAAATCAATTCAGACACACAAAAATTTATCGCCCATTGCGAAGATGATGATAAACAGGCCCTTAAATCGATACTAAAACCACAGCAGGCTGTTCTAGTTCTTATCGGCCCGGAAGGTGATTTCTCTACTTCAGAGATCAAAAAAGCTTTAGATGTGGGTTATAAACCTGTGAGCCTCGGAGAAAGCCGGCTTCGAACGGAGACTGCTGCGATTGTAGCCTGTCATAGTGTAGCATTCGTAAATGAAGATATATCCTAAGCCGTTATATATGATAGAATACGTGTTATTGCGTTAATTAAGGCAGAAAATGCGCACTTAATCGAAAATAATAGTTAGTAACCGTCAAAACAACCATAATTTAACATTTTAAATAGATTTTTGTCGATCCTATTATTTAGTTTTGTGGTATCATTACCCATTGAACCTCAAATTGTTATCACTGAACCCCACATTTTATGTCTATTTCAGCCCTTAAATACGGAAGAGCTACATCATCTTCGGTCGAATCTATTTCCAATCATGTTGACGTCATTGACGTTGTCGACCCCGTAGAAGCATTTAGTTTAGATTTAGTACACACCACCAAGCATGCCATTTCGATCGAAAAAGATTGGCTTGTTTTTACTCATGAACTTGGTCGTGGTATTTTTAATAAAATCTAGTGTAAAGTACTAGGTTGTATATTCTGTTTTGTATTTTTGAAACGGCATGCGTACAACTCTTCTTCTATTTTTTTTAATACTTTCAAAGACCATATCTTTTGGTCAAGAAATCGCCGTGTTACAATATGGTGGCGGTGGCGATTGGTATAGCAATCCTACAGCACTCCCCAACTTAGCGAAATTCTGCAATGAACAGGCAAATACAGCTATAAGGGAAAAAACAGCAACCGTTACTCCAGAGAGTATCGATTTGTTTGATTATCCATTTATTCACATGACGGGTCACGGAAATGTATTTTTCACTTCGGAAGAAGCTGAGAATATTAGAACCTACCTTCTTAGCGGCGGTTTTCTTCATATTGATGATAATTATGGTATGGATGAATATCTTCGGAAGGAACTTGTTAAGATCTTTCCAGGACAAGAGTTAAAAGAACTACCAGGAAACCACCCTATTTTTAATCATAAATTTGCTTTTCCACAAGGATTGCCTAAAATTCATGAGCACGATAACGCTAAACCGCGCGCTTATGGGTTCTATAATGAAGATCGATTGGTTTTATTATATACCTTTGAAAGTGATTTAGGTGATGGTTGGGAAGACCCCGAGGTTCATAACGATCCGCAGGAAGTTAGACTTAAAGCCTTGCGAATGGGGGCAAATATTGTAACCTACGCTTTCGAAAACTAGCATTATGACGATAAGCTATTACTGCTCTTCTTGTAAAAAAGATAATTTTATTAAGACCAAAACAACAAACAGATTTGATCTAGAGCGAGAATTAGGCTCTGATGAAATTGCTCGAAACTGCGACCATTGCGGTACCTTCGAAAAGAAGCATTTAAATCGTCTTCACGCAGCACCAGGTAAGCATGTCCTTTGGTTGTGTATTGCTTTGGCTATTGTACTTACGTTTTTCGTTTTTTCCATTGGATTCATAGCGGTGATCACGGTATCATTGCCAATTTGGATCTATTTTGAAGCGCAAAAAAAAGCGAGTCAGTTTAATAAAGCAGTGCTTACCAGAAGACTCAAAAAATGAGCGAGCAACATTCCCATCAAACCACACCTTTTGTAGAAGTTACCAAAGATATTATCATCATTTGCGACGGACTGCAAAGTCCGGCAAATATTGGAGCTCTTTTTAGATTAGGAGATGCCTTCGGAATTAAGGAAATCGTTTTTTGCAATGCATCCATAGATTTTGATAGTAACCGATTAAAACGCACTGCACGTAATACCGTAGCACGGGTATCGCATCGTGTTTCCGAAGATATCATGCTAGAAATAAATCAATTACTAAAACATGGATATCAGCCCGTCGCGCTCGAAATCACCGATACTAGTATGCCGCTTCAAGCATTTACTGCGGAAACAGCGAAAGGGCTTTTCTTGGTAATTGGGAATGAGAAACATGGAATTTCAGCGGAAATTTTAGAATTAATTCCCGCTGTACACATCGAAATGTTTGGACGTAACAGTAGTATGAATGTTATTCAAGCTACAGCTATTGCCTTATATGCGCTAACACGCTAGTTTATTCTGAGAATCCAATAAAATAATACGTTGAAACTACTGCTACAATAAGAATAAGTAATACCACGATGATAAAACCTGCGCCAAAGCGTGTTTTTTTGTTATCCTGTAAAAGATATTCATCGGTTTCGTTTTCTGGGTCTTTAACAATCATAATTTTATTTTTATTTTAAATATACAAAATCATCAACGTATATATTAGCTATAGGCTTGAGTTTAAGGTTAATTTAACGTGTTCCCGAGGAGATTGAGAAGTTGTAATGATTAAGAAAATATTAATATTGATAAACCGCTAATACGCTATATTTACTTCGTGAAAAAAGAATCAAAAGCCATTGCGCTAGGTATTTTAAAGGCTGTCGGTGTTATCGTTGGCGTGCTTATGCTTTGTTGGTTCTTTTATCAAATACAAGCGCTGATACTATATATAGGAATAGCAGCCGTAATATCGCTTATTGGTAGACCGATTACCATATTTTTAAAACAGAAGCTTAAATTTTCAAAAACCTTAGCAGCAGTTACTACACTCTCCATGGTGATTGCGACTGTAGGTTTGCTCTTTTGGATCTTCGTCCCTATAATCGTAGAGCAAAGTAAAAGTATTGCCGAGATTGACTTTGAGCTTGTTAAGAGTGATCTGAATGAACTCAGTATTCAGGCTTCAGACTATCTTGGAGTTGAAAAAATTAATTTATTTGAAGCCATTAAGCGGTCTGAGTTTGTCTCGAATTTTAATATGGAAGTGGTACCCGACTTTATTGATATTTTCTTCGGAAGTATTGCCGCCACTGTGATTGGCCTCTTTGCGGTACTATTTATTTCGTTCTTCCTGCTAAAGGATGATAAAATGATCCCGATGGTCGTTACCGCCTTCGCTAAACCTGGACGCGAAAAACGATTTATCCTGGTTTTAACCAAAACAAAGTTACTGCTCTCAAGGTATTTTAGAGGTTTGTTGTTTCAGATCCTTATTTTAACCCTGTTTTATGCAGTATTGCTTCTCGTTTTTGGAATTGACAATGCCATTGCCATCGCATTGATTTGTGCATTCTTAAATATTGTACCCTATTTAGGTCCTTTGATCGCTGGTGGCCTTATGTTACTCATTGTAATTTCTAATAATTTAGGAGCCGATTTTTCAACAGAACTCCTCCCCGTTCTCCTCTATGTTTTTATAGGGTATTGTTTGGCTCAATTATTTGATAATTTGATCACACAACCCGTCATATTTGGAAAAAGTGTGCGTTCGCATCCTCTCGAAATATTCATTGCGATCTTGGTTGGAGGATATTTGTTTGGTATCTCAGGAATGATTCTCGCGGTACCAACATATACGGCAGTAAAGGTTATTGCTAAAGAGTTCTTATCGGAATATAAGATTGTTAAACGCCTCACTAAAAATCTATAGTATTACTTTCAATAAGAATATATTAAGCACTTTAATTCAGAATTTTATAAAAAATTATTCTGAATCTATATCAACCTTAGCATTACGAGGAACGTCTTTTGAGAACGTGACAACCCATGAGCTAATTCAGCAGATAGAAAGTAGACAGAAAGCCGAAAAAAAGTTGCCACTTTGGTTTTCTTCGGAAGGGATCTATTATCCGCCAAAACTAAATATTGAACAAACTTCTTCAGAATTAACAGCTATTTATAAAGCAGGGCTTATAGAAGGTAAAACTCTTATCGATATCACAGGTGGTTTTGGTGTGGACAGCTATTATTTTTCAAAACGAATGCTCCGCGTAACGCATTGTGAAGAACAGAAAGAGCTCTCGGCGATCGCCACGCATAATTTTAAACAGTTGGGAGCCGAGAATATAAGGACGATCGCGGGCAACGGACTCGTACATGCGATGCAGGAAAAGTTTGATGTTATTTATATCGACCCATCGCGAAGGCACGCTTCCAAAGGAAAGGTGTTTTTTTTATCGGATTGTGCGCCCAATGTACCTGAAAACCTAGATAGCCTTTTAGCGCATTGTGATACGTTATTACTTAAAACCTCACCCATGCTAGATATTTCCGTGGGGTTAAGTGAATTACATCATGTTAAGGAGGTTCATATCGTTGCAGTGGCTAATGAGGTAAAAGAACTGATTTGGGTATTGAAAAATGATGGAGCTGGTTCGTTACAGATCAAAACGGTAAATCAAGCGAAGGCTGGATTACAAGTATTTGAATTTCCTTGGAATGCTACAGCGGAAGCGAGCTATAGCCAGCCCTTGACTTATTTGTACGAACCCAACGCGGCTATTATGAAAAGTGGTGCTTTTCAGCAAATTTCCGAAGCATATGGCTTAGGAAAACTTCACATACACAGTCATTTGTATACTAGTGAAAGCTTGATTGATTTCCCAGGTAGAAGATTTAGTATTGAAAGACTACTTCCCTATTCAAAGAAAAATATGCGAGAATTAGGGTTGCTGGGAAACGTTCATGTAAGTATTAGGAATTTTCCGATGTCGGTTGCAGCATTGAGAAAAAAATGGAAATTGAACGAAGGTGGAAATCATTATCTGTTTTTTACTACAGCTATGGACGAAAACAAGATTGTGTTGGTCTGTAAAAAGGTATAAATTAAAAAGCTAAAGGGTTGAATTTGTTTACTCTAAAAAAAACCAATAAAAAAGCGTAAATTTTGTTTGCGTTATAAGGAATGAAGACATACATTTGCACTCGCATTTTAGAAGAACACGTTCATAAAATATTGGAGAGGTGCCGGAGTGGTAACGGAGCAGATTGCTAATCTGTCAGCGCGTAAGTGCTGCCCGGGTTCGAGTCCCGGTCTCTCCGCAAAAGTGTTGATAAATTACCTTTCAACGCGTTTAAAAGAAAATTTGTTTTACTTTTGTCAAACAGAATTTTCGGGGTGTAGCGTAGCCCGGTCATCGCGCCTGCTTTGGGAGCAGGAGGTCGCAGGTTCGAATCCTGCCACCCCGACAAAAACCGAACGTTAGTTCGGTTTTTTTGTTTACATGTTTTGGTTTCGTAGTTATCAAAACAGGATTAAAATACAACTACGGGCTCGTAGCTCAGCTGGATAGAGCACCTCCCTTCTAAGGAGGCGGTCACAGGTTCGAATCCTGTCGGGCTCACTTAACTCGAAAAGTCTGCACATTTGTGCAGACTTTTTTGTTTTCCGGAGAAACGAAGACGCAGTCTTAGTGTTTCGGAGGAAAACAAAAAAAGAATCACGCGACAAGCGTGATGGACTTTTCATTTTCAGGCGGGAGCCCAATCAGGATCACGAAGTAATCCTTTTTAAATCGCAAGCTTTGCTTTTAAGGTTTGAAGGGAAAAAAAGAATCACGCGACAAGCGTGATGGACTTTTCATTTTCAAGCGGGGGTTCAATCAGGATCACGAAGTAATCCTTTTAAAATCGCAAGCTTTGCTTTTAAGGTTTGAAGGGAAAAAAAGAATCACGCGACAAGCGTGATAGACTTTTCATTTTCAGGCGGGAGCCCAATCAGGATCACGAAGTAATCCTTTTAAAATCGCAAGCTTTGCTTTTAAGGTTTGAAGGGAAAAAAGAATCACGCGACAAGCGTGATGGACTTTTCATTTTCAAGCGGGAGCCCAATCAGGATCAGCTTAGTCCAACCAATTACATCAATACGTGTTGTTTGATCGTCACTTCCCTCCTTTTTAGTAACTTTAGAGTTTTTTGCTACTGTCAATGAAAAAGTATGTAACGATTTGGATCTTTATAGCCACGCTCTCTTTGTGCGCTCAGCAACAACGACAGATCTCGTTTAATAATCTTTCAGTTAACGATGGACTCTCACAAAACAGTGTGGTTAGTATTGCGCAGGATAGCACGGGCTATCTATGGTTTGCTACGCAGGATGGACTCAATAAATATGACGGTAAAAAGTTTATACAGTATCAAGCGTTTTTTGAAGATATCACTCGCGATTCTTACAGTAGATTAGGGAAAGTTTTTGTTGATAACGCAAATGATATATACATCATTACAATCAATGGAAGGCTTCAAAAATTAAATAGATCCAGCGATACCTTTGACATAATTCCCGATTTTCTTAATGTGGGCAGTATTTTTCAAGATGCACATGATACGAAATGGATCGGTACCTTCGGAAATGGGCTCTATAAATTAGATGCGACCGATACACTGCAGGTTTTTCATAGTAAAGACCTCAGAAAAGACGTTTATGCTATTTCACAATATGACGGAAATACCATTGTTGCAGCTTCAGAAAGTGTATTTCTCTTTCCAGCGAATACACCGTTGTACGAATCTATTAGTCCGAAGAATACAGACTCTTCCATCAATTTCAGTAGTATTGCTACTACTGAGAATAAAACGCTATGGGTAGGAAGTTTTGGCTACGGACTCTTTAAAAAGTCGCCACAAGACGAAACATTAGTGTCATTTGAAGGTTTTAGCGCTTCAAAAAGGCTTCCTTCAGACCTTAATATTGAAAGCTTGTTGGTAGATAGTAAAGATCGCCTATGGATTGGAACCTATGGTAATGGAGCATATTTGCTTGATTTTACTTCCGAAGAAATTCTTCATTTTACGCCAAAATCACTCAATCCAACGGCAATTCATTACAATGACATTCTTTGTATATACCAGGATTATACAGGAACCATTTGGTTGGGAACCGATGGTGCAGGCTTGAGTTATTTTGATGAAAACCTCAATAAGTTTAATGTACTCACTAATTATCAAACGCCCAACTTTGCCAATATTGATGTGGTACGCGCCATTACCGTTACAAATGATCATACTATTTGGATAGGAACTTCGGGTAAAGGTCTTACTGCATATACACCTGCCCTAGGCGACTTCCATACATACACTGAAGAAGCACCTCCACCCTATCACATACCCTCCAATAGAATTATGAGCCTTTTAAGTGATGACGAGTCATTATATATGGGTTTTCAAGATGAAGGGCTTAGCGTGCTTAAAAATGGTGAAGTCACAAATTTTAATCTCACTAGTACACCGTCCTTGCCTGCAAGCACTGTTTGGACCATACATAAAGACGCAAACAATCAAATTTGGTTAGGTACAGGAGATCATGGTATCATTGCGTTTGATACTGAAGAAGGTGCGGCCAAGCAATTTAAAACAAGTGCAGATCCTACATCTATTTCAAGCAATACCATCCGTGCCGTCATCGACGGGGCGCCTGGCGAAATGTGGATCGCTACTGAAACAAACGGAATCAATCGTTTTTTAATAGCTTCGGAAAACTTTGAGCGCTTTGATCAGCAACCTTTTCAAAATATTAAATCACTCTACTATGAATCGGGTGTTTTATGGATTGGCACCAACGGACAAGGGCTGTATGCTTTTGATGTTTCTTCCGAAGAAAGTTATCAATTTACAACAAGTGACGGCTTATCAAACAATGTCATCTATGGTATTTTGCCAGATGATTCTGGAAATCTCTGGCTAAGTTCAAATCGCGGACTCACAAAGTTTTCAGTGGATCAACAGATGACACCTACCGTTGTTAATTATGACATGTATGACGGCCTGCAATCGTTTGAGTTTAATACGGGTGCTCATTTTAAGGATCAAGATGGGACGCTTTACTTCGGCGGTCTTAAGGGGATGAACTGGTTTCAGCCTAAGAATATATATTTTAACACCTCGCAGCCAAAAACTGCTATCACAGCGCTAGAAATTTTTAACGAATCCATTCCGCTAGTACAAAACGCAGCCTATGCTTACAATCAAAATACGGTTTCATTCACCTTTGCAAGCCTGCATTTCTCTCAACCTGATCGGAATAATTACAAATACTTTTTAGAGAATTACGACCATGATTGGTCGAAACCTACCACAACAAATTTTGCGCATTACGCAAAACTTCCACCGGGAAACTATACGTTTAAAGTAGTTTCTAGTAATTACGACGAAGTTTGGAGTGATGTTCCTGCGATCTATTCATTTAAAATTAATTCCCCATGGTACTTTACAATTTGGGCGAAACTTATTTATATCCTTTTGGCGCTGACCGCCATTTTTGTGGTCTATCATTATCTAAAGTCAAGATGGCAGATGCAGCTTCAACTACGACTTGAGCACGAAGAAACCGAGCGTTTAAAGAAACTTGATGAGCTTAAGTCCAAATTATACACCAATATCTCTCATGAATTTAGAACACCGCTCACACTAATTTCGGGTCCTGTGCAGCAACTTGTCAGCAGTAGCGGCCTAAGCACCAATGATAAGAAGGCCTTGCATGTGATTGAAGGTAGTTCTCAACGCATGTTGCGACTGGTAAATCAAATGCTGGACCTTTCAAAATTGGAAGAAGGGTCAGTTACATTGCATGTGACGCAACAAGACCTAACTCCACAGATCACGCAATTGCTGGAAGCTTTTGCGATCCAAGCTCAGGAAAAGGGAATTGGTTTTATTAGTCGGTTAGATGCGATCAAAAATGCGTGGTACGACAAAGATGTACTTGAAAAGGTGGTTTCTAATTTGCTGTCGAATGCCGTAAAATACGCTCCCGAAAATTCGGCTGTCATCTTTACGGCGGAAAAGCGGGACGATTATCTGCATATTGAAATAGAAAATGATAATAAATCGCTTTCTTCTGAAGAAATGGAAAAACTTTTTGAGCGTTTCTATCAAGCAGACAACAATACGCCGGGCGTTGGTGTGGGTCTGGCATTGATCAAGGAATTAACAACTCTTTCAAAAGGGCGCTTGGAGGGCCTTCGGAAATCGGCTAAATCAATTGCGTTCAAGGTGATCTTACCCATCGAAAAAGAATGTTATAACGCCAATATGGTCGTTCCGAAGAAAGACGAATACCAATTTGTAACCGATACCGCTCCTGAAATTTTTGATATAACTTCAGAGGAAACTCCAGTGTTGCTCATCGTTGAGGATAACTTGGAGATTCGAAAGTATATTGTTTCTCTTTTTTCAGAAAATGCGACTATTTTGGAAGCCGTCAATGGTGCTGAAGGAATTGAACAAGCCATCACTCATGTGCCAGACCTTATTATAAGCGATGTGATGATGCCAATTAAAAATGGGGTTGCCTTGTGCAATGTCTTGAAACAAGACACAAGGACAAGTCATATTCCTATTTTTTTACTCACGGCAAAGACTGGTGATAATGCAATGCTTGAAGGGTTACAGAGTAAAGCAGATGATTATATTACAAAACCTTTTAATGCAGAAATACTGAAACAAAAGGTAAAGAACATGCTAGTCACTCGATTGGAACTTCGCAATAAGTATAGTCAGCACCTGTATTTGAGTCCGAAAGAGATCGCATTCACTTCTTACGACGAGCAATTTCTAGAACAATTGCAGCAGGTTATTGATGAGCATATCACCGATCCCCAATTTAAAAGTGACGCTTTTGCAGAAGCTTTAGGAATGAGTAGAATGCAACTTCACCGTAAGTTAAAAGCGCTCACAAACTTAAGTACTTCCGAATTTATTAGAACGCAACGCTTAAAGGCTTCACTTCCATTATTGATGAATTCGGGAATGACGATTTCTGAAGTAGCATACAGTGTAGGCTTTAATACTCCCTCCTATTTTACCAAGTGTTTTAAAGAAGTCTACAACCAAACACCTGCAGAGTACGTAAGCGACCAAAATTAGGGCCGTGTTACATTTGATTGTTAGTGTGTTACAATATTGATACGCTTCATTATATGTATCCCATACTTTTGACTTGAAGAAGTTATTTCATCCTTTTTTCGATTATTTCAGTAGAACCTATGACCAAGCCTAAAGCAGCATATGTTGGTGAAATAGATCCGTTGACCCCTGAGATTTATTTGAACATTGACCACCTAAAATGTGGTACGTACAGATTTCATTTTGTCCAAAAAGATAAAGTGATCAAAACCATTCAAATACTTAAATCATAAGGAAATGAACAAACTTTTTATTCTATGTATGCTATTTGTAGCAGCAACCGCTTTTGCTCAAGTAGGCGTTGGAAATACAAATCCACAAGCGGCCTTGGATGTTACAGCAAGCAACATCGCAGCCCCCTTACCTACTGATGGAATTTTAATTCCACGTATCGACGAATTTCCCCTAACGCCACCTACATTGGCACAAGACGGCATGATGATCTATGCAACGGGTGCTGGCACAGTGCGTCGTGGCTTTTATTATTGGGATCAAAATACGACTACCTGGCTTGTTTTGGGTGGCGCAAAAGCAATCAATGAATTAAGTGATGGTAGAAGCGACAACGATGGTAGTAACAACGGTTCTTCAATTTTCTTAGGAATAAATGCGGGATTAAACGATGATCAAGCCGATAATCAGAGTATTGGCATCGGGTTTGAAGCGTTAGCCTCTAGTATAACCGGAGACGATAATATCGCCATTGGATATCAATCTCAAGAGAGTAATATCTCAGGTTTTTCTAATATCGGTATTGGAACCGAAACCCTATTTAATAATACTGCCAACGGAAATATAGCGATCGGTTTTCGTAGTTTATTTACAAATTCTTCGGCAAGTGATAATATTGCTATTGGCTTTTCATCCTTGTATGCCAATACAATGGGCGCTCAAAATGTGGGCGTTGGCTCGCAAACACTTCAGAATAACACCACAGGGTTCTTTAATAATGCCTTCGGAAGATACGCCTTGGGAGGCAATACTACGGGCGCAGGAAATACAGCCGTAGGACATGGAGCTATGTTGCATAATGTGATAGGGAATGACAACACGGTGCTAGGATCTGGAGCCGGAGCCAATATTAACGGAAGCAATAATGTATACATTGGTCACAATGCTGGAAGACCCGCGAGTTTAAGTACCAACTTTGGAAATGTAGCGATAGGATATCTTGCAGGAAGCGGTTTAAACTATAACAATCAGCTCTTTATTGATAATTCCAATACGTCCAATCCGTTGCTTTGGGGAGATTTCGCTACCGATATTCTACGTATAAATGGCACCATGCAGATTAACGTTCCAGGAAGCGGTGGCTATGCATTACCTTCGTCTGATGGAACCGCAGGGCAAGTATTGCAAACCGATGGTTTAGGGGCGGTAAGTTGGCAAAATGGTGGAAGCAGCAACACAGTAGCTTTAAAATTAATAAATAGTACGAGTATCACTAGCTACGCAG
>Ga0209344_10002563_pt1 | contig 19881 bp, 14 predicted proteins | sample Cruoilmetagenom6_FD_187293 | JGI IMG/M metagenome (GOLD analysis project Ga0209344, IMG submission 187293) | Oil polluted marine microbial communities from Coal Oil Point, Santa Barbara, California, USA - Santa Barbara Oil Seep Sample 6 (SPAdes)... | ecosystem: Environmental > Aquatic > Marine... | reverse complement strand
TTTTTAAATTTGAAAATTTCAGTATTCTATTGGATTATGCCCACAATCCCGCCGGAATGCGCGCGCTACAGGATTTCACCAATAATTTGGAGGCAACCGTAAAAGTGGGCATCATCGCGGGTGTAGGAGATAGAAGGGAAGAGGATACCAATGAACTGGGAAGCATTGCAGCCGAGATGTTTGACGAAATAATTATAAGGCAGGACAAAAACCTTCGTGGAAAATCTGAGGAAGATTTAATAAAAATGCTGGATGCGGGAATTAAAATGAGGGATCCTAATAAGAAAACGACCATTATCCCTTCAGAAAAAGAAGCCATAACCCACGCCGTAAAAAATGCAAAGAAGGGCTCGCTTATAATTTGCTGTAGCGATGTTATTCCAGATGCGTTGGAACTTGTTATGAAATTTAAGGAACAGGAAAGCCGTGGCGAAATGATTTTTGCGCAATAAAAAAGCAAAAGCCGCTTCTCCTCAAAAGCGACTTTACTTTTTTAACACTGAAAATTGAAAACAATTTGATCAGGATTGATTTCGAAACAAAACTAATAGCTAACTATTACCTTATCCTTAATTCAGTATTATCAAAAAAAATTTTTAAAAAGAAAGCCGCACCTCACAGCGGCTTTCTTTTTTGTAACAACTGAAAATTTCAATTGTGAATATTTTATAATGAAGTTTATATATCATTCTCAATTATATTCAAATAATACAACAGCCATAAGCCCTAGGCACAGGCCCGCTATTTCTTTATGCGAAAGTGCTTCACTGTAAACAAACCAATTAACCAGGGAAAGTAACACGACGTTGAAAATTAAAAACAATACCGAAGCAATTACGATGTTTTTAAACGTGAAACTATAGGCCAAAAAGCTGAGACCCACCACATAAAATAGCATCCCAAAAGCAAAGTAAGCTTTACTGTTGTTGATGACCCAGTTCTTCATGAACAAATCGCCAAATGTATCAAACAGCGCCCCAATGGTAATGTAAAGTATTGCATTATTCATCTTAAATAATTTTAATTTGAAATATTCTTGGGAATCTAAAACATCTCGAATTTAGATTGTTATTAAGACAATCCTCAAATTTTTTAGTGAATGGGCTGTTTTTTTTAGTGAAGTATAATTATGATTGTTGCAATAATTGCCTAAGCTGGTTTTTTTTGGAATTACTTACGGGGATTTCCACGTTGTTTATTAGCAGAGAATCTGTCTTTAAAGATTCAATCTTCAGAAGATTGACAAAATAGGACCGATGTGTTTTCGTGAATTTTTCCGGATTCAATTGAGAGGCAAGAAACTTTAGCGTTTTTGGAACCAAATATTCCCGTTCGGAAGTTATTATATAACAATAATTGTCAAATGCCTTTAAATAAAGTATTTGTGACTGTCTGATTTTATAAAGTTCACTGTTTGCTGAAAAGGAAAGATATTCCTCGTCGTTTTTATAATTGTTCCAAGCAATTTCAATATTGCTCCTTAGGCCATTTTCGGTAAATGGTTTAACGATATAGCCCAGCGGCCGTGTTTCTTTTACTCTTTTTATGGTATGTGGGTCGGTCTGCGAGGTTAGGTATAGGTACGGAATTTCAAGGCTGTCCAATTTTTCCGCGAGATGAACACCATCTTTTTTGCCGTCCAGTTGAATGTCAACCAATACCAAATCTGGATTTTTTTGGTTTATTTCACTAAAAGCTTCCTCAAAATTGTCAGCAGTGCCACAAATTCCATAACCGTGCTTTTTTAAAGCGGTTTCTATGGTAAAGGAAATTAATGGATCGTCTTCTACTATGTAGATTTTCAATTGGCCCACAAGGTTTTTTCTTAAAGATACTAAAGTATTTCAAACTTTTTGATGTTTAAAACCACTTCGGTTCCGTTATTTTCTGAAGACTTGTAATTCAAGGTGGCCCTTAATTTTTTCGCAAGCGTGTTCATCAGTTTTATTCCAAAGGAAGTTTCCTTAATTTCACCATTAAACCCTTTCCCGTTATCGATAACTTTTAAAACCAGGGTGTCATCTTTCTTTTTAAAATCAATAGAAAGCAAACTTTCCGAAGTAATATCCTCAAAAGCATGTTTTAGCACGTTTATTATCAATTCGTTAAGAATAAGCCCGATGGGAGTTATGGTTTCAATGCTAAGCACGATGGGTTCAATATTTAGCACATACGGTAATTTTTCTTTTTTGAATTGATGCGTCTCAAAAATATCCTTGGTCAGGGCCTCCAAATATTCCTTGCTGTCAATGCCCACTAATTGGTCTTTGTTGTAAAGTCTTTGATGTATCAAAACCATGGATCGAACCCTGTTCTGTGCTTCGCGAAGGGCAATCTGCGCTTCTTTATCAACCATATTTTCAGATTGCAGATAGAGCAAGGATGAAACTATTTGAAAGCTATTTTTTACACGATGGTGTGTTTCCTTTAAAAGTACATTTTTCTCATCTATGGTTGCTTCCAAGAGTTTTTTCTGTTTGGCGAGGGATAAATTCTTCTTTCTGTTTTTATAAAAGAAAAATCCTAAAAACGCAGCAAATAAAAACCCGATAATAGAAAGGATGGAATACAACCTGCTCTCTTTTTCGCTGGCAATAATTTCAGCATTCTTTAGCGCTGAGGTTTTGTTGAACTCAAACTCCATTTCCTGTTGGGTCTGCTTCTTTATGTTTTTTTCATTGAAAATAGTTTCCCTTGCATCCACATACAGCTCATAATTTGCAATAGCTTCTTTGTAGTTTCCCATAGCTTTATGGGCATTGTACAAACATTCACAGGCCCTTGAAAAAACCTGTAGATTTTCAGTTGAAGAAGTCATTTCCTTAGCTTTTTTGCAATCATTGATCGCCAGGTCATATTTTTCCTGTTTAAGATAGTGATCGCCCCTATACGTAAGTGATTCGGAGAGTTTTCCGGTAATATTGCTGCTTTCATAAAAGGAAATTGCTGTATTTAAATACGGCAAGCCTTCTTCAAAATTATTCAGGTTTGTATGGGCAATGCCAATATTCAAATCTGAATTTACCAGCAATAATGGCGGTGCTTTCCCTTTTTCCTTTAATTTTTTGCCTTCAAGAAACGCTTCTAAAGCCTTTTCATACTTTTGGGTGTTTAAATACAAATCTCCCTTGTTTGTCATAAAAACACCTGCCGCTATAAAAGAACTGTCCTGCAATGCCGCTCTATAACCCTTGTCATAGTAATAGGTTGCCTTTTCATACTCCTCCATTTGGTTATAAAAATTGGCAATGCTATTGTCCAGGGCCAGACGCTCTTTTTTATAAATTAATTTTTCGTCGGCCCGCAGACTTGTGGTATCCACTTTATCCAGAAATTCCTGTGATTTTAAAGTAAGTGCAAGTGCCTTGGGCATATCTCCTTTAAGAACATATACCCCGCCTTCTGTATTTAAAACGGAAGACCTTAAAAATGGTAATTCTTCATCCCTGATAAAGTCTTTTGATTTTTGAATGTAATAAAGCGAAGAGTCTAAATTTGTGTTGTAGTAATAATAATTGGCATAGTAATAATATGTGGTTGCAAGCAATTTGGGAACATTTGTTTTTTTTGAAATTTCCTCCGATTTCTGTATCAAAGCTAAACTTCCCGCCCCATACCGCAGTTTGCTTGTCGCCCTGCTTAAGTAAGTTATTTTTTCATCGGCAGTGGGAATTTTTTCAGTAGCTTTTAAAATGGAATCAATAGCCGCAGAATTAACTTGCCGCTCATTTTGGGAAACGCAAGCAAAGGCAATTATAAATGCTAAAAATGAAAGTGAGGTTTTCAAATTTGTTTGCTAAACTTTTTCTAAAATACATTTTTAATCCCATAAAAGATAACAACTTGCAAATTATAAAATTATAGTGTTCTTTTTGCCTTTCAAAAAACCAAAAAATAAAATATACCCATAACAAGCTATTATTAAAAACAGCGCAAACTTAAACCCAATATTATCTGTTAAAAAACCATAGGCCGGTGGAATAACCGCACCACCTACAATGGCCATACAAAGCAATCCCGAGGCTTGCGGTTTTAAATCGCCCAAGCCGTCAATCGTTAAAGCAAAAATGGTCGGGAACATTATGGAATTGAACAATCCCACCGACAAAATGGACCACATGGAAACCAACCCATACGTATTGATGGAGATGAGCAACATAAGCACGGCCATTGCGGCAAATATTGAAAGCACCTTTGTGGGTTTCATTATTCGGGTAAGGTAAGCGCCCACAAATCTTCCCACCATCGCGCCGCTCCAATAGAAAACCACAAAAGCACCCACAATGGCTTTATTGTCTATTTTTCCTAAATCGGTATTTAATAGATTTTCGGCAAGGTATTTCATCGTTTCATTTTGAAGGATTATTTCAGAAATATTCATACTCATAAAATAATTCACCAAATAACTGCCGATGGCCACTTCGGCACCAACATACAGAAAAATGCCGAGCGCCCCGAGCATAACTATTTTGTTTTTCAGCAATTTTCCGTAACCGCCCACGGGGCTTTTTTCCAAAATCTTCGGAAGTTTTATAAAAACGAACATTAAGGCCAAAAACCCAATAAAAGCAGCAATAAAAAGAAAGGGCGTTTGTACTGCGGAAGCTTCGGAAACGTAATAAGTACTGCGGTCCACATCGGTCAAAACCGAAATCTCTTCTGAAGATTTAATCGTATCACTCAACAAAAATGACGCGCCAATCAAAGGGGCAATTGCCGTTCCCAATGAATTGAAAGCCTGTGAAAGGTTTAAACGGCTTGAAGCGCCATCTTCGCTACCCAAAACCGAAACGTATGGATTGGCGGCCACTTGCAGTACGGTTATTCCGCCAGCGAGCGTGAAATAGGCCACCAAAAAAATCCAAAAAACCCTTTCGGATGCGGCTGGATAAAAAAGCAGGCAGCCCACGGCCATAGTAACCAGGCCTACGATTATTCCTTTTTGATACCCGATTCGCGAAAGCAAAGCTCCCGCGGGAACTGAAATTACCAAATATGCCAAAAAGAAAGCAAATTGCACCAGTCCCGCCTGAAAATAACTGAGTTCAAAAACGTCTTTTAATCGTGGAATCAAACTATCTACCAAAACGGTGATAAACCCCCAAAGGAAAAAAAGTACGGTAACGGTAATAAAGGCTGAGCGGAAGGATTTTTTTTCGGTCATGTTTAGTTGTTGCTGTTGATACAATTGTTTCTACCTCTCTGCGATCTTTGCGTCTTTGCGGTGATCATTTAACCTCAGAGGCGCAGAGAACGCAAAGCAAATTAATATTTATCATAAAAATCCGAAGCTATATTTTCGTTTTTACCATTTTGGTATTTTGTTACCCAAAATCCGTCGTGAATGGAATAATAGCCCGTTTCACCCTTTTTGTTCACGGCAATATAACCCACTTGAAAATCTTTATAGTTCGGACTCTTTTTAATAATTCTTCCTATCGCTTCCTCGCAAGCTTGTTGCGGGGTTTTGCCTTGACGCATCAATTCCACAATCAAAAAACTGCCGACGGTTTTTAAAACTTCCTCACCAAGACCCGTTGCTGTCGCGCCGCCAATTTCATTATCGATAAAAAGCCCCGAACCAATTATTGGCGAGTCACCCACGCGTCCGGCCATTTTGTACGCCAAGCCGCTTGTGGTACAGCCGCCCGAAATATCACCGTTTTTGTCAATGGCGAGCATGCCGATGGTGTCGTGGTTTTCAATATTTATAATGGGTTTATATTGCGAGGTTTTTTTCCATTCCTTCCAGGCTTTATTTGAGGCTTCCGTAAGCAAATTTGTTTTTTCAAAACCTTTGGAATAGGCAAATTGTTCGGCCCCTTTTCCTGCTAAGATTACATGTGGCGTATCTTCCATCACTTTTCGCGCCACTGAAATTGGGTGCATAATATGCTGAAGATAGACCACTGCACCATAATTGCCTTTGCTGTCCATTATGCAGGCGTCCAGCGTAACGTTGCCATCGCGGTCGGGCAAGCCGCCGATGCCCACGGATTGTCCTTCGACATTTGCTTCCTCAATATTGCAGCCTTTTTCCACGGCATCGAGTGCAGATTTTCCTTCCTGCAAAACGCGCCAGGCTTCGGCGGTGCTATCGTTTACATTCCAAGTGGCTATCACCATTGGGAATCCTGAAGCATTATTTTGAGAATCCTTTTCTTCTGAAATGGAAGTTATAATTTCCGAAGCGAAAACAGAGGGACCTACGGCAATTCCCAAAGTGGAAAGCGATGCATTTTGAATAAATTTTCTGCGTTTCATATAATTTTGGTTTCAGGTTTCAGGCTTTAATTTTTAAATTTAAGTGGTCATGATTCGTGTTTCCCATTAGTCCAGTTTCATTTAATTTCTATCTCATCCACAAAGAGCCAAGCCTTTCCGCCGTAACCCAAATGTCCTTTTGGTAGGTCGCCGAAGTTTTTAGCTGAAATTTTGATGAATTGGATATTTTTATCTACTTCAAATTCTATCGTTTTTATTTCAGTTTCTTCCGAAAGTTTTTCGGCATCTATCTTTTGAATCGGCAAGTCGGTAAAATCCGTTCCATTCTCCGAAACCGAGCAGCTAATCTCGGTGGGATAAAAAATCCAGCTGCGTTGATCCTGCAGAAAATTTATTGAAACGGTTTGTACATCTTTTTTAGAACCTAAATCGACAGTGGCTTTTAAATCTGTAGCGTGGTAGCCTTGCCACGTACCAGTTCTAAAATCAATCGCACCGTGAACACCGTCAATTAAGGCATTCTCGCCTCCACCGTTGTATTGGTTTGCATATTCGGTTTCCAGTTTTATGCTGAGGTTTGGGTCTATTTTGTAAAAATGAGTGGAAAGAATTTTGCTTTCTTTTCCATATCCATTGGATGCGTAGGTTCTAAATTCAGTTTCTTCGGAAATTGTAAATGGTTTAGTATAAATTCTAAAGTCAGAATTGTTCAAACTGTATAAAATTTCAGATTCAGAAATAGGTATACCCAGCGAAATTTCAGTTTCATTTTTAAAAGCTACATCGCCTTTCGAGATAAATGGCGCTGGAAGAATTAAGTTTTCGGTGATTTCGGTTTTCGGAACTTCTTCATCTTTTGTGGCCCATTTAGAAGGTTTGTCGGTCATTTTAAAAACCAATTTTCCGCCCGCCATAATTTCAGAATGCTTTATAAAACTTCGCTTCAAGGGTTTTCCATTCAAAGTTGCCAATGCTATGTATTTGTGGGTGTCCGAAAGATTTTCTGCAGAAATTTCAAACTTTTTTCCGTCTTCCAAATTGATTGTAGCCATTTCAAACAAAGGCGTCCCGATAATGTATTGATTACTAACAGGCGTGACCGGATAAAAACCCATAGCACTGAAAACGTACCACGCGCTCATCTGCCCGCAGTCTTCATTGCCCGAAATTCCGTCGGGGGTGTTTTGGTACATTTCGTTTAAAATTTGATGAACTTTTTCCTGTGTTTTTTCGGGTTTGTTTACGAAATTATAAAGATACGCCATATGGTGGCTTGGCTCGTTTCCATGGGCGTATTGGCCAATAAGTCCGGTAATATCGGCCTGTTGGCGACCCGAAGTTTCTTGTTTTGCCGTGAAAAGTTTATCGAGCTGTTTTTCAAATTCAGTCTTTCCGCCCATTAAATTTATAAGTCCCAAAATATCCTGCGGAGCGTAAAAACTGTACTGCCACGAATTTGCTTCAGTGTAATTAAAATTTACTTCGTACGGGTCAAAAGGCGCAAACCAAGTGTTTCTGAAACGCCCACGCATAAATTTGGTTTCGGGGTCGAAAACGTTTTTGTAGTATTGCGCCCTTTCAGAAAAAATTTGATAATCTTCTGTTTTTCCCATCGCTTTTGCCATTTGGGCAATCGTCCAATCATCGTAGGCATATTCCAAAGTTTTTGAAACCGATTCGCTCTCTTCTTCCACAGGAATAAAGCCAAATTCCTTATAACTTTTCAGTCCCAATTTATCCTGCATCGCGCTGTGTTTCATAGCTTCAAATGCTTTTTCTGCATCAAACCCGCGAATACCTTTTAAATAAGCATCGGCGATTACGGGAACGGCGTGATAGCCAATCATACAACCCGTGTAATTGGCCGCCAATGGCCAAATGGGGAGGATTCCGCCTTCGTCGTGTTTCGCTAAAAGTGAATTTATAAAGTGATTGGTGCGTTCTTTTTCAATGATGGTATAAAGTGGATGTGCGGCGCGATACGTGTCCCAAAGCGAAAAGACGGTGTAGTTTTCAAAATCGTTGCTTTGGTGAATTTCCAAATCCATTCCGCGGTAACGGCCATCAACGTCTTGATACAGATTTGGTGCAATCATCGTATGATAAAGCGCTGTGTAAAAAATGGTTCTTTGATTTTCGTTTTGGGTTTCGATTTCGATTTTGCCCAGCTGTTTTTCCCAAGCAGTTTCGGCTTCTTCTTTTATTTGCTGAAATGTTTTGTTGCCAATTTCAGCTTCCAGATTTTTCTTTGCACCGGCTTCATCAACTGCTGAAATTGCTACTTTAATTTCAAGTTCGTTTCCTTCGGAAGCATCAAACTCAAAGGCAGCTTTTACCATTTCGCCTTCAGTTTTATCGTTTAAAAAGGTTACTTTTTTATAGGGTCGGGAAAACTGAATGTTGAAGAACAATCGTTGGTCTTTTGCCCAAGCATCAGAATGGCGATGGCCAGTAATTTCGGTTTTTGAAAGAATTTTTATTTCAGAGCTCAATACTTTATCGCGATGAGCGAGATCGAGAATTACGATCTGTTTTGAATTCTTCGGAAAAGTGTACTGATGGATACCGCTACGTTTTGAAACCGTAAGTTCCACTTCAATATTCGTATCATCCAAAAGAACTTTGTAAAAACCCGGAGAAGCCGTTTCGTTTTCGTGTGAAAAATGTGCGCGATAGCCACTTTTTCCATCTGCGCCATTGTTGAAATTTACAGTATTTGTAGGCATCAAAAGCACATCGCCATAATCGCTCACGCCGGTTCCGCTAAGGTGGGTGTGCGAAAAACCGTAAATATATTCATCACTATAATGGTAGCCGCTGCAGCCGTCCCAGCCGTCCAAACGGGTGTCGGGGCTTAACTGCATCATCCCGAAAGGCATCGTTGCACCGGGATAGGTGTGGCCGTGACCGCCCGTGCCTATAAATGGATTTACAAAGGAATTCAGTTTTTCAGAAGAAATTTGCTGTGAAAAACTGAAAGCAGAGCACACAAAAAGAAGTAGGGATAGGGTGTTTCGCATTTCAAAAAAATATTTCGAAAAGATACTAAAAACCGTTAAAATAAAGTGAAGTAGCATTTCAGTTTTTTGAAACTCACTACCTTTAAAAATTCTTTCTACTTTATGCGTTGGTTCATTTTTATAATCATTTACATTCTTGTTGATATTTATGCCTTTCAGGCCATAAAAACGATTACCAAAAATCCTTGGGTTCACGGTTTTTATGTTTTCATTTCTTTAGCCGTATTGGCTGGGCTTATTTATGAACTTTCCTTTTTGGGTTCCGCAAAAATGATGGAGCCTCCAAAAATGTATTTCTTCGGAATTTTCCTGGCTGTCTTTGTTCCAAAATTGATCATAATCGTGTTTTTGTTTGGCGAAGACATAGCACGTTTTTTTGTCGGAATATTTATGAAAGTAGCTGGCAGTGATAATGCACAATTTATGGCCTCCCGCAGAAAATTTGTGAGTACCATTGCTTTGGGGATTGCGGCAATCCCTTTTGCCTCGCTGCTTTACGGAATGATTCAGGGGAAGTATAATTACAAAGTGTTGAAATATGCTTTGGAATTTGACGATCTGCCAGATGCCTTTGACGGTTTTACGTTGACGCAGATTAGTGACATCCACAGCGGAAGTTTTGATAATCAAAATAAAGTGGAGTATGCTGTAAATCTTATTAATGAACAGCAAAGCGATGTAATACTTTTTACGGGCGATTTGGTAAACAATATCGCTGATGAGATGAACGATTGGAAAGCGCTATTTTCAACTTTGAAAGCTCCTGAGGGTGTTTTTTCGGTTTTGGGAAACCACGATTACGGCGATTATGTGAAGTGGGAAAGTGCTTCAGAAAAATTTGAAAACCTTCAGAATTTAAAAAATCTTCAAAAAGAAATGGGCTGGAATCTGTTGCTGAACGAAAATCGGTACCTTCAGCGAAGTGGTCAGAAAATAGCCTTAATAGGGGTTGAAAATTGGGGTGAGAACGGGTTTAAACAGGCTGGCGATCTGGATAAAGCCTGCGAAGGAATTTCAAAAGACGATTTCAAAATTTTGATGAGCCACGATCCATCACATTGGCAGGCAAAAGTAAAAGATGATCCCCGCCATTTTCACTTAACACTGAGCGGCCATACCCACGGGATGCAGTTTGGCATTGAAATACCGGGAATATTAAAATGGAGCCCCATAAAGTACAGATATAAAAACTGGGCAGGAATTTATGAGGAATTTGGAAGGTATATAAATGTGAATCGAGGTTTTGGATTTTTGGGTTATCCGGGAAGGGTAGGGATCTGGCCGGAAATCACTGTTATCCAACTTAAAAAGAAACAGAATACCGTATAATGATTGGGAAATGTTATATTTGTAAATACAATTGTTCAACTAACACATTAGGCAAATGTCAAAATTTGGAGAATTAATTGAAACACGAGTTCCAGTTTTGCTGGACTTTTATGCAGAATGGGACGACGCCTGCAAAGAAATGCACCCAGTATTGAGAGACGTTGCCGCGGCACTTGGCGATAAAGCACGTGTTATCAAAATAGACGTTGACAAAAATAAGGAGCTTGCCGAAGCTCTTAGGGTTAAAGGCCTTCCCACCCTAATGATCTACAAAAATGGCGAAATGAAATGGCGCCAAAGCGGGGAACAGGATGCCAATACACTTATTGGACTTGTGAACGAATATGTTTAGACGCTCTAAACTCCTCATTTATTTATCAGTACATTGTTTTATTTCATAAAAAAATATGGAAAAGAGAGTATTTTGGTAAGTATTTTCTTCTTTTCCCCCTCTTTCTTTTAGTTTATTGAATTTCCTACAATAAAAGTTAAAATTTTAAAATTTTATCGTTAAAGTGATCGTAAATTCGGATTAAGTCTTTTAATTTGTCCGAAAAATTTTACATTATCCCCAACTGCTATGAAAAAATCCTACAATTCTTCTTCCTTAATTGGAGGAATCGTTCTTTTCGTTCTTTTATTTTCCGCATCGGCAATCCAAGCGCAGGTGGGAATTGGGACAACGAACCCCAATGCCTCATCGGCACTTGATATTACATCAACAACCCAGGGTTTGTTATTGCCGCGAATGACAACTGCACAACGTAACATGTTAAGGGCTACTGCTGCTAATAGTCTAATGGTTTACGACACTGACTTAAAATCGTTTTATTATTTTGACGCAACGGCACTTCCTGCACCGGGAACTTGGGTGAAAATAAATGCAGCTGCCAATCAAAGGAATAATTATGTTTTGGTAAAAAGCGCGGCAGACCTGCCTCCTCCCATTAGTGGCACAATCACTTTGCTTTCCAATACCTATTATGAAATTAATGGAACAATCACGTTAACAGGATCAATAAATTTGAATAATGCCTACGTTGCGGGACTTGATGCCAATGAAGATGTGTTGTCTTACCCTGGCGGAACTGTTTTTGCAGGAAATACAGGTGGCAGTATTAGAAATATTACTATTAAGGGCGCAAGGGCATTTAACATAACCGGTCCCGGAATTTCTACAAGCTCATCATTATTGATCCAAAATACAATTATTGACGGAATGACAACTAGCGTAGGTACTATTTCTGCATTGGGTCTTTATTTTGGGAATATTGTTCAATTTATTAATAACACTAATGGAATCAGCTATAGCAATATTGGAAATTTGCTTCTAAATAACCAAGCTTGGCTAGGATCTAATTTAGGAACTTTTGAAACTTTAACAGGTAGTTTTGGCTTAGTTGAAAAAGCAAGTGGTTTTAGTTCTGTTCCCACCGGAGCGACAGGTTTAGATGTGAGTGCAACGGGATTGAGTGTGGGAAATGGTGTATTATTGGGAACAGTATTCTCAGGAGCAGGTACATATGTTAAAGGTTATGCCCCAGCGAATACCTATCCTGGTTATAATTTCACAAATGCGTGGTCTGTAAACTGTCCGGGAATACCTAGAGAATCTGATGATGTGGCTACCGGTGATATTAATTTGGATGCCGCAGTTGGAAGTGGTGAATTAACAACATTTACTGGGACTGGCACTGGCAGTAGAACTAAGGTTGCCGGAACTACTGCTTCAAATAGTTTGTTCCGTTTTGAAAGGGTTGGAAATAACAGAATTGTGTATCGCGGCGCAAAGAGAAGGTTTTTTCAAGTAAATGCTTCCGTATCCTATCAGGCCAGTGGCGACCCCACTATCATCCTTTATATTGCGAAAAATGGAAGCGTTATTACACAAACAAAAGTATATGGCCGCGGCGCGACTGGTTTCTTTGTAAATGCAGGTATCCTCGCACTGCCAATAATTGGGACCGTAGAGCTTTCAAATGGCGATTATATTGAGATTTGGGCAGAACGGTACTCGGGCACCGGAGATATGAACACCGTTTCATTAAACTTAACCGCGCGATAAATTTATTGGCTTGCAAAGCCAATTTTTCTCCTCAATAAACCCCAAAACCTTCGGCAAAACAAACCGAAGTTTTTTTTCTGCCTTTAAGCTATCGTGAAATATGATTACACTTCCGGGCTTTATGTTTTTCAGTACATTTTGAAGGCATTTTTCTGGAGAAGTATTGGCGTCATAATCATAGCTAATGATATCCCACATCACAATTTTAAAACCTTTGCGCTGAAGAATTTTTGCTTGTTTTGAAGTGATTTTTCCATAGGGCGGTCTGAATAATCTTGAATCTTGAATCTTGAATTTTGAATTGTTTCCCATCCGTCTATCAGCTTTGTCAACATTTTCAATATATTCGGAAGTGGCTGTTTTCCAACCGTTCAAATGATTAAAGGTGTGATTGCCCACCGAATGGCCTTCGGAAAGAATTCTTTGGAAAATTTCGGGATGCTTTTGAACATTTTCGCCTATGCAGAAAAAGGTGGCTTTTGCATTGTGCTTTTTTAACTCATCCAAAACCCAAGGGGTTACTTCAGGAATTGGGCCGTCGTCAAATGTGAGGTAAATGGATTTTTCTTCACGCGAAAATGCCCAAATCCGTTCAGGGTATAACCGCTGGATAAATCTGGGCATTTTTACCAAATTGAATTTCAAAGTATTTTAATTTACGGGCACATCTTCGTTTACCTGATTGGTTGGCTCAAGCTCCATTTCCTCCAAAAGAGTTGAGTCCAGTGGGATTTCAATGGTGGAGTCTTTTTCTACATCTTTGTCTAAGTCCATAGCCTCATCTGGAGAATAGAAGTGGCGGAACAGTTTTAAATAGTCGTTAAACTCCTTTGCTTCGGCTCTGCCATATTGTTCTTCGTCATACACAACCACCAGTTGTACTAGGCCGCGGTAACGCTCCATATCGCTAATTATATCTTCGGCGATGGCACGTTGTCTATTAAATTTCAAACTATTGTAATAAATTAAATTTTCTTGATATTTTTTGGAAACATCTTCATAAACCTTGCGAGCTTTTTCGGGTTTGTCAAGCTCGTAGTAACCAATAACAAATGGTTCCAAAAGGGAATAATATTCAAAATAATTTATTGGCATCTTCTCCATTGCAAGATCCAACACCTTTTCGGCCTTTTCATTCTTATCTTCATTTATAAGTGCTTCTGCAAGCCGTGCTAGATTACTTCTGTAAGTAATTCCGTTTCTTCTGGTCTCGGTATCGTGGTAAATGTCTGGGCTACCGCTATTGCCCCAATCCCAAGACATAACAATATTATACATTTTATCTGTATCAATTCTTCCCATATCAAAAGGACTTCTTTTGTTTAAAGGCGTTTTAATGGGAACTAATTTATAAACCACTCCGTCCAGCTGCAGATAATCTTTCATCCACAAATAATCATCATCACCAAAGCTTCCGCCGCTGAAATAAATAGGCCGTTCCCAATTATTGTTGGCGATAATGTCAAGCATCATCATTCTGTTTTTATAAATAATATCACCTTTAAGATTAATGTCTATATATGGAACAATCTTATCAGCATCTTTTTCATCAACTATACCATTACGTAATACCGCTTCTTTATCTACGGGTATTCTAATAATTTTTGAAGGAAAAGTGTTTACTTGTTGTCCACTAGGAAGCTCCATTTGGGTTGCCGGGCTGTCATTGGCCACAAAATTCATCCATGTTTTAATATCAATGGTATCTTGAGTGGTTTGTTGATATATTAAGAAATCGCGTGTTCCCCAACGGTATTTGTTATGCGCTAGTTGTGAGGGGATAGGGTCACTGGTAAAGGCCTTTTTCTTCATATCATCAATATACCAATCCGTCTGGAATAGGCTGGTGTTTACAATACGTACATCTTGTCTATAGCCTTCAATATTTTGGGCATACCAGAGTGCAAAGGTATCATTATCGCCAATGGTGAAGAGAATCGCGTTTTTATCGCAGGAGTCCAGATACATTTTGGCCATACTCTGCGCAGTATATCGGTTGCTTCGGTCGTGGTCGTCCCAATTCTGGCTGGCGAGCAAAACTGGTGCTGCCAAAGTGGTAATGGCAAGTACCACAGGCAGTGCTATTTTCGGTTTTAAATAATCTTTTGCTAGGTCAAAAAGAGCATAGACACCATAGCCTATCCAAATGGCAAAAACATAGAAGCTTCCTACAAGCGCATAATCACGCTCCCGTGGCTCAAAAGGTCTTTCGTTTAGATAAACTTTAAGTGCCAATCCTGTGAAGAGAAAAAACACAAGCAAGACCCAAAAGCTCTTTTGGTCATTTTTAAAATGAAATACCAAGCCTATAATTCCTAAGATAAGTGGAAGGAAAAAGTAAGTATTGCGCGCCTTATTTTCTTTCATGTCTGTGGTAAGTTGGTCTTGATTGCCCAGACGTAGTTCATCTATAAATTTTATTCCGCTTATCCAATTTCCGTGAAGATCTGTGTATTGCCCCTGTACATCGTCCTGTCTTCCCGCGAAATTCCACATAAAATAACGCCAGTACATATATCCAAACTGAAACTCGAACATAAACTTCATGTTTTGGAAAAAGGACGGTTTTTGGATGTCGAGATATTGTCCGAAATTTTTCAGAAACTTATCATAATCGCTTTTATCAACCAGGCCTTGATTATATGCCTGCTTAAATTTATTTACTTCATCAACAAGGCGTGGCTCGCTCAAGTACTCGCTTTTTACCGAAAAATCCAATCCTCCCGTAAATTCCATGTAGTTGGCGTTGTGCTCTGTACTCCACATACGGGGCATAAAGGCCTTTTGCGAGTCCTCGGTATTTTGGCCGGCATTTTTGTAATTGTTTACGATGATGTATTTTCCCGTAGCTTCATCCTTTTCGTATTTTGGTTTTTCGTCTTTATAAGGGTTTTCTTCATCAAGCCCAACGTAGGTTTCAGTGAAAAGAGGTCCGTAAAAAAGATGGGTTTCTGGGTACTGTTCGCGGTTATAATATGCCAAGAGCTCACGTGCGTTGTTGGGGTTGTTCTCGTTAATTACCGTTCCCGCATTGGCGCGAATAGGCAGCATCAACCAACTTGAAAATCCAATGAATATAAAGAGTACGCACAATAAAAGCGTGTTTAGCTGTACAAATCCTTTTTTTCGGGTCAAACGAAGTCCGTAAATGAATAGCACGATAAAAAGAAGCGCGGCGAAAATGGTTCCGGAGTTAAAGGGAAGCCAGATGCTATTGACAAAGAATAGTTCCGAAGCACTGAAAAATTTCATCGTCATGGGCAATAAAAGCTTGAAGATGAATAAGAGTATGGCTACGGTAACAATATTTGCAATAATGAAGTTTTTTACCGTAACGGTTTTATAATGCTTGAAGAAATACAAAAACCCAATCGCCGGAATAGTAAGTAGGGCCATAAAGTGCACCCCGAAAGAAAGCCCAACGATAAAGGCGATTAAAATTACCCAGCGATTCCCGCGCGGTTCCAGCATTTCACGCTCCCAGCGGAGGGCGGTGTAAAACAGAACCGACATTAAAAAGGCCGCACTGGCGTAAACTTCGGCCTCTACGGCATTGAACCAAAAGCTATCGGTAAACGCAAATGCCAACGAGCCCACGGCAGCACTTCCAATGATTGCAATGGCGCCAGTTTTTTCTATTTCATTATGTTTGGAAACCAAATTGGTTAACAGTATTGTTAACGACCAAAACATAAATAATATGGTAAATGCGCTGGCGAAAACAGACATTAAGTTAATGGTAAGCGCAATTTGCGAAGCTTCTGCGGCAAAAATGGAGAAAAAAGCGCCGAGCAATTGATAGAGTGGTGCTCCCGGAGGGTGGCCTACCTCTAAGTTACTGGCGGTGGTAATATATTCGCCCGCATCCCAAAAACTGGCGGTAGGCTCCACGGTTAACCAATATGTTGTCAGAGCAATGGCAAAGACAAGCCAACCCGTGATTTTATTCCATTTTGTAAAGTTAAAAGAACCCATAAGCACTTAAAAAATTTTATGGGACGAATTTACTAATAATATACATAGCCCCAAGTATGTAATTGAGGTAACGTATAATATGATGTGATATTTTTAACGTATAACGGCTTTGAAAAAAGGGAACGCATTTTTTTGCAATAAAATGTTTGCACAACACAAACTTTGTATTAAATTTGCCACCTCATTGTGGAATTGGCCCATGGTGTAACTGGCAACACGTCTGGTTTTGGTCCAGAAGAGTCTAGGTTCGAGCCCTAGTGGGCCAACAAAAATTAAATCCCAATCTTGAAAAAGGTTGGGATTTTTATTTTAAAATTATTTTTATATGTTTACGAAACGTAAAAACCTAAACCAAATTTCATGAAAAAAAATATACTCCTTATTTATACTTTTCTTTTCGTATCACTCCTATGCTCACAAAACCAAGTTTTGGATTTGGGAGTAGATGGCAAGGATTTAACAGATATAAATTTTGAAGATTCTGTATTGGTCATAAAGGCCAGTGAAGGTGGCGGCGCCTATTCGAAGGAAAAAAATGTTGAAATTAAATACATAAACCTCCCTGAACAGAAAATTTTATATTCTCTGGATTCAGAAAAAGATAAAAGAATAATATACTATAATCAAGATGGGAAGATTGTAATATCAGCTACTGATGGTTTTGTGGGTTACGGAAGTAACAAAGACGAAATATTTATTGATGGCGATGGAAATGAAATTGGATCAGTAAAAGATTTTAACTATGATGATATTGAATGGCTCCCGGGCACTCGAAAGATTTTTTTTATTAAAAGCAACTTAATCAGCGTTGGCCCAAAAAAGAAAGGATATAAGATTACACAAAAAAATAAAGGTGACGAACCTGCTGAATGGTTGCTCTATAAATTAAACAATAGCTCGCTTCAAGAAACTACAATACCTGTTATATTGCCTCCAGTGACTGGCAAAGAGGAGGAGATAGGCTATATGCTGATGGATGTTACCGATACAGGTTTCTATGTGCAGTCAAAAACCTTTTCGCCAACCGAGGCAAAAGACGATGAATATGATTCACAAAACGTAATCCTCAAAAAATATGATTTTGAGGGAAAACTTGTAGATGAAATTCCATTCAAAATACAAATTGATAAAAACAAATATCGGTTCGCAAAAGCAGACTTGCCACAGGGGACCTATCAAAAAAGTGGAAATAGGAGTTTTATTGCTATGCCCACTTCAGCTTCAACGGGTTCAGTTGCAATAGATGAAAAAAGCAAAAGCTATTATTTAATGTCCGTTTTATTCGGAAAGGAGAATAATGAAGGCACTTTTCTACGCGTAGAAAAGTATAATTTTTCGGGTGAAAAGCAATGGGAGCAGACCCATAAGTTTGTAGATAAGGTAGTTGGAAGGAGCGCATTGGAAACACGAATTACACCGATAATCACAAATGATAAAATATACTTTTTCCCAAAGGACTATACTTTCAAAAGTTCCAAACAAAACGAAGTATTCGCCTTTGACGTTGCAACGGGTGCAGTAGAAGCCCAAAAAAAGTATAATGTGTTAAAAGGTTCTTTAAAAAGAACCGAGGTATGGCACAGCTTTGCCTACGGGTCAATTGTAGAAGGCGAACTTTCAGACAATTTGTTGCTTGACACTGAAACATTAATTGGTTTTAGAATCAACAATGGAGTGAAAGAGTACCTAGAAAGTTTGAACCCTGAAGATGAAATTTACTTTAATTCGCATATTGGCAGGGATGGGACTATATATATGTTGGAAGCAGACTATAAATCCCAAAAATATAAATTGCTGTCTTTTTAAATCAAGCGTAATTATTATCAATATAAATAATTATAACAACCGCCAATCCTGGGCGGTTGTTTGTTTTAAATGACATTTTTGTTCAAAATTAAAATTTAATCAAAATGAAATTTGCCACTTTTTTTGCTCTATTTATCTTTTTTCATTTCAGTCTTTATTCTCAGGAAATTACAATAGTTTCAGGAAATTATAAAAACCTGAAAAATATCTCTGAATACAATCTGGTCTTTGATTATTCAGATTTGACTGTAACAGAATTTGAAAGTGAAGAAGCATATCTTCAAAAGACAATGCTTGAAAAAGAATAGGTAAAGCCGGGCAATGCACGTGTTTTTAGGGAAGAATGGTTTGGCGACAGGGTATACCGATATGAACCTCGATACATAAAAGCCTTTAATGAATATTTTAAAAAAGAAGAAGTGAAGGTGATAAAAGATCGACCGGATTTACCTTTTACTATGAAAATTCATACAACTGAAATCTACCCGGGATATAATAATGGATTTATAAGAAAAAGTGGAAATTTGGAAGTAACTATTTTAATTTATGAAACCGGGAATATTGAAAACATTTTATTTTCTGCCACCATTGTAGATGTAGAATGTACCTATACTGGAGATAAAGCAACCCTTGAAGGTTTTGATTTTCACCAAGGCGAACGCATAGCGTATGGCTATTGGAACCTTGCAAAATTTTTCGCAAAACAGTTGCGAAGAGGTATTAAGTATAATTAGTTGGCCATCTCGTTTTCCATATCAATAACCTTCGCAACCGTCCTTACCAGGCGGTTGTGGTTTTTTACAAAGGGATTGGTCTCGTCCCAAACATAACCGGCAAGTACAGCGCAAATTTGTTCTTTGATTACAGGATTTTCAGGTCGGTGGAAAAATATTTTCTGAAGATTGCCAGTGTACCATTCGCTAACGTAGGTTCTAAAAACATCTACGCCACTCATAATATAGCCTGTATAGTCTTTTTCCCAATCAACTTTTTCGCCGTTCAATTCCTTCGTGATTAATTTAGCTGCTTTTAGTCCAGATTCAGTTGCAAAAGTAACGCCCGATGAAAAAACTGGGTCTAAAAATTCGGCACTATTTCCTGTAAGGGCATAACCTTTTCCGTAAAGCTGTTTTACGGCTTTTGAATAGTTTTTTATAATATGTGGTTCAAAAAGGAAGTCCAAATCTTTTAGCCTATCGTAATAATAGTCGGAGATTTTCAGCATTTCCTTAAGTTTTTCAGAATTTGTTCCTTTAAAAGATTCAATAAACTCCGTAGGCCCAACAAAGCCAATACTTGTATTTCCGTTTGAAAAAGGTATCACCCAAAGCCAAACTTCATCTTTTACTACATCAAAAGTAATAAGCGTTCCCTCAACACCTTCGGGGCGTTCGGTTTCTTTCACATGTGTGTAGATTGCGGAATTTGCTTCAAGAGTAGAAGGCTTGTCCAAATCCAATA
>Ga0209344_10002561_pt1 | contig 19897 bp, 30 predicted proteins | sample Cruoilmetagenom6_FD_187293 | JGI IMG/M metagenome (GOLD analysis project Ga0209344, IMG submission 187293) | Oil polluted marine microbial communities from Coal Oil Point, Santa Barbara, California, USA - Santa Barbara Oil Seep Sample 6 (SPAdes)... | ecosystem: Environmental > Aquatic > Marine... | reverse complement strand
CGGCGCAAGCGTACGTGGCCCGGTGCCGCTGCCGACACGGATCGAAAAATTCACTGTCAACAGATCGCCGCACATCGACAAGAAGAGCCGCGAACAGTTCGAAATGCGCACTCATAAGCGCCTTCTCGATATTGTTGACCCGACACCGCAGACCGTAGATGCGCTCATGAAGCTGGATCTCGCCGCGGGCGTCGATGTGGAAATCAAGCTTTAAGGCTCCGGGTCTTAGAGACAGGGAACGAGGCATGAAGGGGTTAGTCCCGACAGGCTCATCTCAAAAGGAATGAACCGATGCGTTCAGGTGTGATTGCACAAAAACTGGGAATGACACGGGTCTACAATGACGCCGGTGATCATGTGCCCGTAACCGTCCTGCGGTTGGAAAACTGCCAGGTGGTGGCTCAGCGTACGGAAGAGAAGAACGGCTACACTGCTGTTCAGCTCGGTGCCGGCGTAGCCAAGGTTAAGAATACGTCGAAGGCAATGCGCGGCAATTTCGCCATCGCCAATGTCGAACCCAAGGCCAAGCTTGTCGAGTTCCGCGTAAGCGCCGACAACCTGATCGATGTCGGTTCCGAGATCACTGCCGAGCACTTCGTTGCCGGTCAGCTGGTCGACGTCTCCGGTATCACCCAGGGTAAGGGCTTTGCCGGCGCCATGAAGCGCCACGGCTTCGGCGGTCTTCGCGCTACCCACGGTGTTTCGGTCTCGCACCGTTCACACGGCTCGACCGGTTCCAACCAGGATCCGGGCAAGGTCTGGAAGGGCAAGAAGATGGCTGGTCACATGGGTCAGACCCGCGTCACCACCCAGAACCTCGAAATTGTTTCGACCGATGTCGATCGCGGCCTGATCCTGATCAAGGGCGCGGTACCAGGCTCCAAGGGAACCTGGATCGTCGTTCGTGACGCCGTCAAGTCCGGCATCCCGGCTGATGCGCCTCTTCCTGCAGCGCTCCGCGCCGCGGCCAACGTATCGAATGAGGGAGCCGAATAATGGATCTCACCGTCACCACACTTGAGGGCAAGGACGCAGGAAAGATCTCTCTTTCCGATGCGATCTTCGGTCTCGACCCGCGCCAGGATCTGATCCAGCGCATCGTGCGCTGGCAGCTGGCAAAGAAGCAGCAGGGCGGTCACAAGACCCTCGGCCGTTCCGAAGTCGCTCGCACCGGCGCCAAGATGTTCAAGCAGAAGGGTACGGGCCGCGCCCGTCACCACGCAGCCAGCGCGCCGCAGTTTCGCGGCGGCGGCCGGGCTCATGGTCCGGTTCAGCGCAGCCACGCCCACGACCTTCCCAAGAAGGTCCGTGCACTGGCTCTGCGTCATGCGCTTTCGGCCAAGGCAATGGCGTCCGACATCATCGTTGTTGACAATCTGTCGGCTTCGGAAGCCAAGACCAAGGCACTGACCGGTTCGCTGTCCAAGCTGGGCCTGACCAACGCCTTGTTCATCGGCGGCGCCGAGCTTGACCAGAACTTCCGCCTTGCGGCCAAGAACATACCGAATGTGGATGTCCTGCCGGTCCAGGGTATCAACGTCTACGACATCCTGCGTCGCGGCAAGCTGGTCTTGTCCAAGGACGCGGTTGCTGCTCTGGAGGAGCGCTTCAAATGACGGATATTCGCCACTATGATGTGATCGTCTCTCCGGCGATCACCGAAAAGTCGACCATGGTATCTGAGCAGAACCAGGTGGTCTTCAATGTCGCCCGGCGTGCTTCCAAGCCTGAAATCAAGGCTGCAGTTGAAGCGCTGTTCGGTGTCAAGGTAACGGCTGTCAACACGCTTCTGCGCAAGGGTAAGACCAAGCGCTTCCGCGGCATCGCAGGTCGCCAGACCGACGTGAAAAAGGCGTATGTGACGCTTGCCGAAGGTCAGTCGATCGACGTCTCCACCGGACTGTAAGGTCCGGGCGGAAACAAGCCCCCAAAAGGGAACAGGAAAATGGCACTGAAAAGTTACAATCCGACGACCCCGAGCCAGCGCCAGCTGGTCATCGTTGATCGTTCGGGTCTTCATCGCGGGAAGCCGGTCAAGTCCTTGACCCAGGGCCTCCACAGCAAGGGTGGCCGCAACAATGCAGGCCGGGTTACAGCCCAGTCGATTGGTGGTGGTCACAAGCGCACTTACCGCATGGTTGATTTCAAGCGTCGCAAGTTCGACGTGGAAGCAACAGTGGAACGCATGGAATACGATCCGAACCGGACCGCATTCATCGCGCTCATCACTTATGCCGACGGTGAGAAGTCCTACATTCTCGCGCCGCAGCGTCTGACGGCCGGCGACAAGGTGATCTCGTCCGACAAGGCTGTTGACGTGAAGCCGGGCAATTGCATGCCGCTTCAGTTCATGCCGGTCGGCACGATCGTCCACAACATTGAGATGAAGCCAGCCAAGGGCGGTCAGATCGCTCGTTCGGCCGGCGGCTACGCCCAGCTGGTCGGTCGCGACCAGGGCATGGCCATCCTGCGCCTTAACTCGGGTGAACAGCGGCTGGTTCAGGGCTCTTGCCTTGCAACAGTAGGCGCGGTTTCGAACCCCGATCACGGCAACATCAACGACGGCAAGGCTGGTCGTTCGCGCTGGAAGGGCAAGCGTCCGCATGTCCGCGGCGTTGCGATGAACCCGGTCGATCACCCGCACGGCGGCGGTGAAGGCCGTACCTCCGGTGGTCGTCACCCGGTGAGCCCATGGGGCAAGCCGACCAAGGGCAAGCGCACACGTTCGAACAAGTCGACCGACAAGTTCATCATGCGCTCGCGCCATCAGCGTAAGAAATAAGAGAGGAAGTCTCCAATGGCTCGTTCAGTTTGGAAAGGTCCGTTTGTTGACGGCTATCTTCTCAAGAAGGCTGAGAAGGTTCGCGAAGGCGGCCGCAATGAAGTTATCAAGACCTGGAGCCGCCGCTCCACCATCATGCCGCAGTTCGTCGGCCTGACATTCGGCGTCTACAACGGAAACAAACATATTCCGGTCAACGTCTCTGAAGAGATGGTTGGTCAGAAGTTTGGCGAATATTCCCCGACGCGGACCTATTATGGCCACGGCGCCGACAAGAAAGCGAAGAGGAAGTAACCATGGGCAAGGCAAAAACCGAACGCCGGCTCAAGACCAACGAAGCGCAGGCAGTTGCCCGCACTATTCGTATCAGCCCGCAGAAGCTCAACCTGGTTGCAGCTCTCATTCGCGGCAAGAAGGTTGATAAGGCGTTGGCCGAGCTTGAGTTTTCGCGTAAGCGTATCGCTTCGACCGTCAAGAAGACGCTTGAATCCGCGATCGCAAACGCAGAAAACAACCACGATCTCGACGTTGATTCGCTGGTCGTGGCAGAAGCCTACGTTGGCAAGTCCATCGTCATGAAGCGCTTTCATGCTCGCGGTCGCGGTCGCTCTTCGCGGATCGAAAAGCCGTTTGCTCACCTGACGATCGTGGTGCGTGAAGTGGAAGCCACAGAGGAGGCCGCATAATGGGTCAGAAAATCAATCCTATCGGTTTCCGCCTCGGCATTAACCGTACCTGGGACAGCCGTTGGTTCGCCGACAACGCCGAATACGGCAAGCTGCTTCACGAAGACCTGAAGATCCGCAAGTATCTTCTGGCCGAACTCAAGCAGGCCGGCATTTCCAAGGTTGTCATCGAGCGTCCGCACAAGAAGTGCCGCGTCACGATCCACGCAGCCCGCCCTGGCCTGATCATCGGCAAGAAGGGTGCAGACATCGAAAAGCTGCGCCGCAAGCTCGGTGAGATGACCAACTCGGAGACGCACCTCAACATTGTTGAAGTTCGCAAGCCTGAAGTTGACGCAACTCTGGTTGCCCAGTCGATCGCCCAGCAGCTGGAACGTCGTATTGCATTCCGCCGCGCCATGAAGCGTTCGGTTCAGTCGGCCATGCGTCTTGGCGCCGAAGGCATCAAGATCACGTGCGGTGGCCGTCTCGGCGGCGCTGAAATCGCACGTACCGAGTGGTATCGTGAAGGCCGCGTGCCGCTTCACACACTGCGCGCTGACATCGATTACGGCACAGCCGAAGCAAAGACCGCTTACGGTATTTGCGGCGTCAAGGTCTGGATCTTCAAGGGCGAAATTCTTGAGCATGATCCAATGGCGTCTGAACGTCGTGCCACTGAAGGCGACGCTTCTGGCGGCAATCGCCGGCGCGAAAACGCCTGATTTTGCGCCAGGCAGATAATTCGGAGAATTAAACAATGTTGCAGCCAAAGCGTACCAAGTACCGCAAGCAGTTTAAGGGCCGCATCAAGGGCGTCGCCAAGGGCGGCTCGGACTTGAATTTCGGTTCCTACGGCTTGAAGGCACAAGAGCCTGATCGTGTGAATGCACGTCAGATCGAAGCAGCCCGCCGGGCCATCACGCGTCACATGAAGCGTGCCGGTCGCGTGTGGATCCGCATCTTCCCGGACGTTCCGGTGACATCGAAGCCTACCGAAGTCCGTATGGGTAAGGGTAAGGGGTCGGTTGATTACTGGGCTGCGAAGGTTAAGCCCGGTCGGATTATGTTCGAAATTGATGGCGTCAGCGAAGAACTCGCCCGCGAAGCCCTGCGTCTCGGTGCAGCCAAGCTTTCGGTCAAGACCCGCTTCGTCCAGCGCATCGCAGAGTAAGGAGACGGATCATGAAAGCCGCTGATGTTCGCGCCTTGAGCGTCGACCAACTCAATGATGAGCTTGCCAAGCTGAAGAAAGAGCAGTTCAATCTGCGTTTCCAGGGCGCTACCGGCCAGCTCGAAAAGACATCGCGCGTACAGCAAGTTCGCCGCGATATCGCTCGGATCAAGACTATTGCCCGCCAGAAGGCGGCTGAAGCTAAGGCCTAAGGACCAAGATAATGCCAAAACGCATTCTGCAGGGCACTGTTGTCAGTGACAAGAACGAGAAGACCGTGGTTGTCCGGGTGGAACGCCGTTTCGCGCATCCGGTCATGCGGAAGATTGTTCGTCGCACCAAGAACTACAAGGCGCATGACGAAAACAATCAGTACAAAGTGGGCGATGAGGTTTCCATCCAGGAATGCGCGCCCGTTTCCAAGGACAAGCGTTGGACCGTCGTCGAGGCTGTCCAGGCTTAATGATTAGGTTTTGAGGCGAGGGCCCTTGCGCCCCGCCGAGAATCCTGTATGAAGCAGGCCATTGGCACAGAACGCCCCGGTAACGGGCGTTCTTCTGCTTTCAGCGCACGGAAGGTCCCTTAGGGGAAACCACCCTGGCATTATCTTCCCGCGCAAAAAAGAATTGATTCCCAAGCTGGTATAGGGGGCTTTTCCGCCCAACCGTGCCGGTAACAACAAGAAGGCGGCCTGATATGATTCAGATGCAGACAAACCTCGACGTCGCGGATAATTCCGGCGCTCGTCGTGTCATGTGCATCAAGGTTTTGGGCGGTTCCAAGCGGAAATATGCTTCCATCGGCGACATCATTGTCGTCTCGATCAAGGAGGCAATTCCGCGCGGCCGCGTCAAGAAGGGTGATGTGATGAAGGCGGTTGTCGTTCGGACAGCCAAGGACATTCGCCGCGTCGACGGCAGTGTGATTCGTTTCGACGGAAACGCAGCTGTCCTGATCGACAACAAGAAAGAGCCGATCGGCACCCGTATCTTTGGACCGGTTCCGCGCGAATTGCGCGCCAAGAGCCACATGAAGATCATCTCCCTGGCTCCCGAAGTGCTGTAAGGAACGAAACCGATGCAAAAGATCCGCAAAGGCGACAACGTCGTCGTTCTTACCGGCAAGGACAAGGGCCGTACCGGCGAAGTTCTTGCTGTCATGCCCAAGGAAGACCGTGCGGTTGTCCGTGGTCTGAACATGGTCAAGCGCCATCAGCGCCAGACCCAGACCCAGGAAGCCGGCATTATCAACAAGGAAGCTTCGCTTCACCTTTCCAACCTCGCAGTCGCCGACCCCAAGGACGGCAAGCCGACCCGCGTCGGTTTCAAGATTGAAGGCGACAAGAAGGTGCGCGTGGCAAAGCGTTCGGGAGTGGTCATCGATGGCTGATAAGTACGAGCCACGGCTCAAGAAAGAGTATGTCGAGCGCATCCGCAAGGCGATGCAGGACCAGTTCAACTACGCGAACGAAATGCAGATCCCGCGTCTGGACAAGATCGTCATCAACATGGGTGTTGGTGAAGCGACTGCAGACTCCAAGAAGCCCGCAATCGCGGCTGAGGATCTCGCAGCGATCGCTGGCCAGAAGCCGGTTATCACCCGCGCTCGCAATTCGATTGCTGGTTTCAAGCTTCGTGAAGATATGCCGATTGGCGCCAAGGTCACGTTGCGCGGCGCTCGCATGTTTGAATTCATGGACCGTCTGATCACCATCGCGCTTCCGCGCGTTCGTGACTTTCGTGGACTGAACCCGAAGAGCTTTGACGGCCGTGGCAACTTCGCCATGGGCATCAAGGAGCACATCGTGTTTCCAGAGGTCAACTACGACAAGGTTGATCAGATCTGGGGCATGGACATCATCGTTTGTACGACGGCACCAACGGATGACGAAGCCCGGGCTCTCTTGAAAGAGTTCAACTTCCCATTCCGCCAGTAATCGTAACGGCATTCGTAAAAAGGATATCTGATATGGCGAAAGTCAGCGCAATTCAAAAGAACCAGCGCCGCCGCAAGCTGGTCGCTCGTGATGCGTCAAAGCGCGCAGAACTCAAGGCGATCACTAAGAATCAGGAGCTTCCGATCGAGGAACGCTTCCGTGCAACCCTGAAGCTGGCCGAAATGCCGCGCAACGGGTCAAAGATTCGCGTTCGCAATCGTTGCGAAGTTACCGGCCGCCCGCGTGCTTATTACCGCAAGCTTGGCATGTCGCGTATCGCATTGCGTGAACTCGGGTCGCTGGCCAAGGTGCCGGGCCTGGTCAAGTCGAGCTGGTAAGGAGCACGCAATATGGCAATGACTGATCCTCTGGGTGATATGCTCACCCGCATCCGCAACGGCGTCGCTCGTCGTAAGTCTTCCGTCTCGACTCCTGCTTCGAAGCTGCGCGCTCGCGTGCTCGATGTTCTGCAGTCCGAAGGCTACATCCGCGGATACACCGAAGTCGCTTACGACAACGGCAAATCGGAACTGAGCATCGAGCTCAAGTACCACGAAGGCGCACCAGTGATCCGTGAGATCGCACGTGTCTCCAAGCCGGGCCGTCGCGTATACGTCTCCGTTAAGTCCATTCCGCAGGTCGCCAACGGTCTCGGCATCACGATCCTTTCGACTCCGAAGGGCGTTTTGGCTGATCATGTTGCGCGCGAGCACAATGTTGGTGGTGAGGTTCTCTGCTCGATCTTCTGATCGTGCAGGACCTCCAACTCGAACAGACAGGTTGAACAATGTCTCGTATCGGTAAAAAACCCGTCCCAGTCCCCGCCGGTGTCACAGCGACAGTCGACGGCCAGACAGTGGTCGCCAAGGGTCCAAAGGGCGAGTTGACTTTTGTTGCGAACGACGAAGTGTCGCTCAAGCTCGAAGACAACGCGATTTCGGTTACGCCCGTGGATAATTCCAAGGACGCGCGCTCCAAGTGGGGCATGTCGCGCACCATGGTCTCCAACATCCTGACCGGGGTGAAGGACGGCTACGAGCGCAAGCTCGAAATCAACGGCGTTGGTTATCGCGCTGCCATGCAGGGTCAGAACCTGCAGCTGGCTCTCGGCTTTAGCCATGACGTCGTCTATCAGCCGCCCAAGGGCGTCAACATTGCGTGTCCGAAGCCGACTGAAATCGTCATCACCGGCATCGACAAGCAGGTGATCGGCCAGGTTGCTGCTGAGATCCGCGCCTATCGGAGCCCCGAGCCGTACAAGGGCAAGGGCGTTAAGTATGCTGAAGAGCGGATTGTCCGCAAAGAAGGCAAGAAGAAGTAAGGAAGACGCGAAATGGCTAGCAGGAAACAATCCCTTACGCGTCGGTCCAACCGGGTCCGCCGCCAGATCAAAGCGGTGGCCAACGGTCGCCCACGCCTGTCGGTACATCGCTCGTCGAAGAACATTTACGTTCAGGTTATCGACGACGCTGCGGGCCGCACGCTTGCAGCAGCATCCACTCTTGATGTTGGCCTCCGAGCCGACCTCAAGACCGGTGCTGATGTTGCAGCAGCAGCAGCGGTTGGCAAACTCGTTGCCGAGCGTGCTGTCAAGGCAGGCATCAAGGAAGTGGTCTTTGACCGCGGCGCATTCATCTATCATGGCCGCATCAAGGCTCTCGCTGAAGCAGCCCGCGAAGGCGGCCTGAGCTTCTAACTCAAACCAGCCGATTGATTCCGGAAAAGAATAAGGAACAGGACAATGGCCAAGGAAGGTCGCCGCGACAACCGCGGTAGAGACGATGAGCGCGATAGCGAATTCGTTGACAAGCTCGTACACATCAACCGCGTTGCCAAGGTCGTCAAGGGCGGCCGTCGCTTCGGTTTCGCAGCCCTGGTGGTTGTTGGAGATCAGAAGGGTCGCGTTGGCTTCGGTCACGGCAAGGCGCGCGAAGTGCCGGAAGCAATCCGCAAGGCGACTGAATCCGCCAAGCGCGATCTGATTTTCGTGCCGCTGCGCTCCGGCCGGACACTGCACCACGACGTGCATGGCCGTCACGGCGCCGGCAAGGTGCTTCTTCGTGCCGCCAAGCCTGGTACCGGTATCATTGCCGGTGGTCCAATGCGTGCGGTTTTCGAAACGCTTGGTATGCAGGACGTTGTTGCAAAGTCGACGGGTACGTCGAATCCTTACAACATGATCCGCGCTACTTTTGACGCGCTCAAGAACCAGATGCACCCCAAGGACATCGCTTCTCAGCGCGGCATGAAGTATTCCACGCTCCAGGAACGCCGCGGTGTATCCGCCGGCGCCGAAGAGTAATCGGGCGTCCGCCTTTATCGTATTAGGGAGCCAAGACCATGGCTGACAATAAAAAGGGCAAGACGGTCACCGTCGAACAGATCGGCAGCCCGATTCGCCGTCCCAACGTTCAGCGTCAGACGCTGATCGGCCTGGGCCTTAACAAGATGCACCGCGTCCGGACCCTCGAGGACACACCGTCTGTTCGTGGCATGATCCGCTCGGTCAGCCACCTCGTTCGCGTTGTCGACGAGAAGTGAGTGGGAGTGAACTGTCATGAAACTCAATGAGATCACCGACAACGAAGGTGCAACCAAGAACCGCAAGCGCGTAGGTCGTGGTATCGGTTCTGGTTCCGGCAAGACCGGTGGCCGTGGCGTCAAGGGGCAGAAGTCCCGTTCAGGCGTCGCCATCAACGGTTTTGAAGGCGGCCAGATGCCAATCTACCGTCGTCTTCCAAAGCGCGGCTTCAAGAACATCTTCTCGACCGACTTCAACGTCGTTTCGGTTGGCCGCATCCAGACCGCTATCGATGCGGGCAAGCTGGATGGCAAGGCAACGGTTGATGCCGCAGCTCTCAAGGCTGCCGGTGTGATCCGTCGCACCAAGGACGGCGTCCGCATTCTTGCTGACGGCGACATCAAGGCCAAACTGACCCTTGAAGTTGCAGGCGCTTCGCGCACTGCGATTGAAAAGGTTGAAAAGGCAGGCGGCTCGATCAAGCTGCTCGCACCGGCGCCAGCGCCGGCAGCGACCGAAGAATAATATTTTTAACCGCCCGGTGCTTCACATCGGGCGGTTTTCATCCCATATGGGAGCAGCTGTCGCGGAAAGCGGCGGCGTCTGGGGCAGGGGTCAGATGCGGTAATATCCGGTCGGGCCGCAAAGTCCGGTGAAACCAACTCAGACCCTCCGGAGATGATCGGGTTCATCAGGCGCCGGATGGTCCGCGCGGAGAACGCAATGGCATCTGCAGCCGAACAACTCGCTTCCAATTTGAATTTCGGAGCTTTCGCCAAGGCGGAAGATCTCAAGAAGCGGATCTGGTTCACACTTGGCGCACTTCTCGTGTATCGCCTTGGAACCTATATTCCGCTCCCAGGTATCAATCCCGATGCATTCGCCCAGGCATTCCAGGGCCAGTCCGGTGGTATTCTCGGTCTTTTCAACATGTTTTCCGGTGGCGCTGTCGAGCGCATGGCGATTTTCGCTCTCGGAATCATGCCCTACATTTCCGCCTCGATCATCATCCAGTTGATGACGTCGGTCGTGCCCACGCTTGAGCAGCTCAAGAAAGAGGGCGAGCAGGGCCGCAAGATCATCAACCAGTACACCCGCTACGGTACGGTGCTTCTCGGCACGGTTCAGGCATACGGCATCGCCGTCGGTCTCGAATCGGGCAATGGCATTGTCACCGATCCAGGTTGGTTCTTCCGCATCGCAACCGTGATCAGCCTTGTTGGCGGCACCATGTTCCTGATGTGGCTTGGCGAGCAGATCACTGCGCGCGGCATCGGCAACGGTATCTCGTTGATCATTTTCGCTGGTATCGTCGCGGCTCTTCCGTCCGCTGTTGCAGGAACGCTCGAACTGGGCCGTACCGGCGCGCTTTCGACCGGTCTGATCATTGCGGTGATCGTTGTCGCCATCGGCGTGATCGCCTTCATCGTGTTTGTCGAACGCGCTCAGCGGCAGTTGCTGATCCAGTATCCCAAGCGTCAGGTCGGCTCGCGGATGTTCCAGGGCGATACGTCGCACCTTCCGCTTAAGCTCAACACCGCAGGCGTTATCCCGCCGATCTTTGCCTCGTCGCTGCTGTTGCTGCCCGCGACCATCGCTGGCTTTGCCAACACCGGTAATCTGCCGGGCTGGGCGTCAACGTTGCTGGCCTCGCTCGGCCATGGTCAGCCCGCATACATGGCTCTCTACGCCCTGATGATCGGCTTCTTCGCGTTTTTCTACACGGCGATCGTGTTCAATCCGAAGGATACGGCTGACAATCTCAAGCGCCATGGCGGCTTCATTCCGGGCATTCGTCCGGGTGAGCGCACTGCCGAATACATCGACTTCGTTTTGACGCGAATCACGGTGATTGGCGCCATGTACCTGATTTTTGTTTGTCTCTTACCCGAATTCCTAATCGCGCAGACTGGCGTTCCGTTCTATTTGGGTGGTACGTCGCTTTTGATCGTCGTTTCGGTGACGCTCGATACGGTTGCGCAGATTCAGGGACATCTGATTGCCCAGCAATATGAAGGGTTGATCAAGAAGTCCAAACTTCGGGGAGGCAAGAAGGGCCGATGAGACTTATTCTTTTGGGACCGCCAGGAGCGGGCAAGGGGACCCAGGCCCAGCGTCTGGTCGAGAAACACGGAATTCCGCAGCTGTCGACTGGCGACATGTTGCGGGCCGCAGTCACTGCCGGCACCGAGGTCGGCAAACGCGCCAAGGCTGTCATGGATGCAGGCGAACTTGTCTCAGATGACATCGTCAACGCGATCGTCTCAGAGCGAATCGATCAACCGGATTGCGCTCGGGGGTTCATTCTCGATGGCTTCCCGCGCACCCTGGTTCAGGCGGATGCCGTCGAGACCATGCTCAATGCCAAGGGCATGAAGCTCGATTCGGTTATCGAATTGCTGGTTGACGACAAGGCTCTGGTTGGCCGTATCGTCAAGCGTGCCGAAGAGGCCGCAGCCGCGGGCCAGCCGGTGCGCAAGGATGACAATCCGGAGGTGTTTGAAGAACGCCTGCGCGAATACTACAAGAAGACCGCACCGCTGACCGGCTATTATTATGCCAAGGGCTCGCTGCGGACTGTCGATGGCATGGCGACCATTGATGCAGTGACCGAAGAAATTGAAGCCGTATTGGCATCTTTGTGAATTGATTGAACAGTTGGATGGGCGGTTTGCTTCGGCTTTGGCCGCCCGTCCAACGAGTTGAATGGTTGAATTAGGAACACTGGGAGCTTGACGAAAGCCCCGGTCTTCCGTTAAGAGCAGCCTAACTCGCGACATCCAAGCGACCGGCACGTTTCCTCGAAGGCTTGAGGCAACGGTTCTGGTCGCTTTTAGTGTGTCGGGTTGGGAAATACCCAGGAGCCTAGCCATCCCTTTGGTTGAACGTGGATCCTGTTACAGAGACTACCCCGCAAGGGCCGGCCTCCACCGGACGCGGGTCAACAATAACCCGCCGGCCAGATCAGATCTGTCCCGGCCTACATGGAGAAGCAAATGGCCCGCATAGCTGGCGTAAACATTCCGACAAACAAGCGCGTTGTGATCGCGTTGACCTACATCCACGGCATCGGAGCCAAGTTCGCGTCCGAGATCGTCGAGAAGGTCGGTATCCCGCTTGATCGCCGCGTCAATCAGCTTTCGGACGCAGAAGTTCTGCAGATCCGTGAAACTATCGACCGCGATTACCAGGTCGAAGGCGACCTGCGTCGTGAAAACTCGATGAACATCAAGCGTCTGATGGACCTTGGCTGCTACCGCGGTCTGCGCCATCGTCGCGGCCTTCCGGTGCGTGGTCAGCGGACCCACACCAACGCTCGCACCCGCAAGGGTCCTGCCAAGGCGATTGCCGGCAAGAAAAAGTAATTGGGCTTCGCCTGAGCGGCGGTTCCATGTTCCGGGCGGTGGTTGGTGCAACCACCGCTTTGAAGTTTGGAGTTCAGCTTGGGTGAACCCGGTGGAGCCGCTGGTGTTACGGCGGTGCTGATATCTCGAAAGGAAAAATCATGGCGAAAGAAGCCACACGCGTTAAAAAGCGCGAACGTAAAAATATCTCGACGGGCGTTGCGCACGTCAACTCGACCTTCAACAACACGATGATCACCATCACCGATGCGCAGGGAAATGCGATTTCCTGGTCGTCAGCCGGTTCCAAGGGCTTCAAGGGTTCGCGCAAGTCGACCCCGTTTGCGGCCCAGATGGCTGCTGAAGATGCTGCCAAGAAGGCGCAGGATCACGGCATGAAGACGCTTGAAGTTGAAGTTTGCGGTCCCGGTTCGGGTCGTGAATCTGCGCTCCGCGCGCTTCAGGCTGCAGGTCTGGTCATCACATCGATCCGTGATGTAACGCCGATTCCGCACAATGGTTGCCGTCCGCGCAAGAAGCGCCGGGTCTAACCGACTGCCGAATTTCAACGGGCCTGGCAATGCCGGTGCCTGTTTGATCCTCTTCTCACTTGGCCGCACGATTGGATAGTGCGGCAACAGGAAGGCAACAGACATGATTCAGAAAAACTGGCAGGAACTGATCAAGCCAAGCAAGGTCGAGTTCAACACTTCGGGTCGCACAAAGGCGTCCGTGGTTGCAGAACCGCTTGAGCGTGGCTTCGGCCTGACACTGGGCAACGCCCTGCGTCGGGTTCTTCTGTCTTCACTGCGTGGCGCTGCTGTCACCGCTGTGCAGATCGACGGCGTACTGCATGAGTTCTCTTCGATCCCTGGCGTTCGCGAAGATGTCACAGACATCATCCTGAACATCAAGGAAATCGCCATTCGCATGGAAGGCGATGAAGCCAAGCGTATGGTCGTTCGCAAGCAGGGCCCTGGTGTGGTCAAGGCCGGCGACATCCAGACCGTTGGCGACATCGAGATCCTCAACCCCGATCACGTACTCTGCACGCTCGATGAAGGCGCTGAAATCCGTATGGAATTCACCGTCAACAACGGCAAGGGCTATGTACCGGCTGACCGTAACCGCGCAGAAGATGCACCGATCGGCCTTATCCCGGTCGACAGCCTCTACTCGCCGGTCAAGAAGTGCTCCTACAAGGTGGAAAACACCCGTGAAGGCCAGGTTCTTGATTACGACCGGCTGACACTGAACATCGAAACCGATGGTTCGGTAAGCGGTGAAGATGCCGTGGCCTATGCGGCGCGTATCCTTCAGGACCAGCTCGGTGTGTTCGTCAACTTCGACGAGCCACAGAAGGAAGTTCACGAGGAAACCGTTGCGGAACTGGCTTTCAACCCGTCGCTTCTCAAGAAGGTCGACGAGCTGGAACTTTCGGTCCGTTCGGCCAACTGCCTGAAGAACGACAACATCGTCTACATCGGCGACCTTATTCAAAAGACCGAAGCCGAAATGCTCCGGACTCCGAACTTTGGCCGCAAGTCGCTCAACGAGATCAAGGAAGTCCTGGCTTCCATGGGCCTGCATCTGGGTATGGAAGTTCCATCCTGGCCGCCGGAAAACATCGAAGATCTCGCCAAGCGTTACGAAGACCAGTATTAAACCGTCAAACGGCAGGCGTGCGCCTGCATGTGAAGGAGACTAGCCATGCGCCACGGAAATTCAGGTCGCAAGCTTAACCGTACCTCTAGCCACCGCAAGGCGATGTTCGCCAACATGGCGGCTTCGCTCATCGAACATGAGCAGATCGTGACCACCTTGCCGAAAGCCAAGGAAATCCGTCCGATCGTTGAAAAGCTCGTCACGCTCGGAAAGCGCGGCGATCTGCATGCCCGCCGTCAGGCGATCTCGCAGATCCGCGACAACGAGGTTGTTCGCAAGCTGTTCGACACGATCGCCACTCGTTACGCCACCCGCAACGGCGGCTACATCCGGATCATGAAGGCTGGTTACCGCACCGGCGACAATGCTCCGATGGCAGTTGTCGAGTTCGTTGATCGCGACGTTGACGCCAAGGGCGCCAAGGATCGCGCTCGCGTGGCTGTGGAAGCTGCAGCCGAGGAAGAAGAAGCAGCGTAAGCGCTTCTCTCTGGCATCGCAAAACATGATTGGCCGGGTGCTTCGTGCGCCCGGCCTTTTCTGTGTGTGACTGGAAAAGGCTTGCCATGCCGGTTTGTGCCAATTCTTCCCGCCCGCTGAATTGCCTGCCATGAAGCGGTCAAAGTGATGATGACTTTACGGTTCCAGTCAGGCCATACTGGCCCAAATCACTGAGGATTACCGATATGATTCCTGATCGTTCGCGCTTGCGCGCTGTGCTGTTGGCTCTGTTGGCGGTGTGTGTGCTGGCGGCTCCGTTCTTCGCGCCGGCGAAAGCCCAGACCAAGGCAGATGATACCGTCAGCGACACGATCGGCAAAATTTTCCGCGACGTTCTCGGCGGCGGGTCTGAGGAGCCAGCGCCTGCCGTTCCCACACCCGAGCTTCGGCCCACACAGTCGGTGGAACCACAGCGTGAAGTTCCACGATCGCGTACGGACATGATGCAGTCCTTCTCGCCGCTTGTGAAGGCAACTGCGCCAGCTGTGGTCAATGTTTACGCCGACCGGCTGGTTCAGCGCAGCCTGTCGCCATTTGCCGGAGATCCCTTTTTCGAGCAGTTTTTCGGGCAGCGCATGCCCAACCGCACCGAAAAACAATCGGCGCTTGGGTCGGGCGTCATCATTCAGAGCAACGGCATCGTGGTGACAAACAACCACGTCATCGAGGGCGCCGATGATGTTCGCGTGGCGCTCGCCGATGGCCGCGAATTTCAAAGCCGGATCCTGCTCAAGGATGAGCGGTTTGATCTGGCAATCCTGCAGATTGAAGGCGAGGGGCCTTTCCCCATCGTAGAATTTGGCGACACCGATACCACCGAGGTGGGCGACATCGTGCTGGCGATCGGCAATCCCTTCGGCGTCGGCCAGACGGTGACCAGCGGTATTGTCTCAGCGCTTGCCCGCAACAGTGTCGGCGTCTCCGATTTCGGTTCCTTCATCCAGACCGATGCGGCGATCAATCCGGGCAATTCCGGCGGCGCGCTGATCGACATGAGCGGCCGGTTGATCGGGATCAACTCGTCGATTTTCTCGCGTTCTGGCGGCTCCAACGGCATTGGCTTTGCCATTCCTGCCAATCTGGTGCGTGCTGTCGCTGAAACCGCCGGATCGGGTGGCGAGGTGTTTGAGCCACCCTATATCGGCGCCGCCTTTGATCCGGTCACGGCCGACATAGCCGAAGCTCTTGGACTGAGCAGGGCAGCGGGGGCACTTGTGGCCAATGTCACCGAGGGTGGACCGGCCGCCGAAGCAGGCTTGCGCACGGGCGATATCGTGCTCGGATTCAATGGCCGGTCAATCGAGCATCCAGATGCACTGGGCTACCGCTTGGCCACCACCAGCGTTGGCGCTACGGCAGAGCTTGATGTGCTGGGGCGAGGCGGCCGCAAGACGGTCGAAATCACACTGCAGGCACCGCCGGAAGATGATCCGCGTGACCGCCGTACCCTCAAGGGCGAGACTCCGTTTTCAGGTGCTGCTGTTTCCAACATCACGCCGCGACTGGCAAACAAGATGAGACTGCCGCAATCACTGCGCGGCGTTATTGTGACTGAAGTTCCGGCCCGCTCTCTTGCCGGGCGATACGGCTTTCGTCCCGGCGACCTGATTGCCGTCATCAATGGTGTCGAAATCGCAAATGTCGATATCCTTGAGCAGGTGCTGTCCGAAGGTGCCAGTTTTTGGCGCTTCGAGATCGTGCGTGGTGGCCAGCGCATTCGCCAGATTATTCGGTGAGGCAATGAGCGATTTGTTTGCCACGCCCGGCGCCGCACCGAGCGGACACCGCCCGCTTGCCGACCGGCTGCGGCCCGCGACACTGGCCGAGGTCACGGGACAGCCGCATCTGACCGGTGAGGATGGCGTGATCACTCGGATGATCGCTTCAGGCAGCCTCGGCTCGATGATCTTCTGGGGCCCGCCTGGCACCGGCAAGACCACCGTGGCTCGACTGCTGGCAGGCGAAACAGACCTGGCGTTCGATCAGATCTCGGCAATTTTCTCCGGCGTGGCTGATCTCAAGAAGGTTTTTGAGGCAGCCCGCGCCCGGCGCATGAGCGGCCGCCAGACCTTGCTGTTCGTCGATGAGATCCATCGCTTCAACCGGGCCCAGCAGGACAGTTTCCTGCCGGTGATGGAAGACGGCACCATCGTGCTGGTCGGTGCGACCACGGAAAACCCGTCCTTCGAACTCAATGCCGCGCTTTTGTCCCGCGCCCGGGTGCTGACCTTCAAGTCACACGATCAGGACAGTCTTGAAAGCCTGCTGGCTCGCGCCGAGGAAGAGACGGACAAGCCGCTGCCGCTCGATGCCGATGCGCGCCTCAGCCTGCTTGGCATGGCCGACGGCGACGGCCGCGCCGTGCTGACGCTGGCCGAAGAGGTCTGGCGCGCCGCCCGGCAGGATGAGGTGTTTGACACCGAGGCGCTGGTCAAGGTGGTTCAGCGCCGTGCTCCGGTCTATGACAAGAGCCAGGACGGCCACTACAATCTGATCTCGGCGCTGCACAAGTCCGTGCGCGGCTCCGATCCTGATGCAGCGCTCTATTACCTCTGCCGGATGCTTGATGCCGGCGAGGACCCGCTGTTTCTGGCCCGACGGCTGGTGCGCATGGCGTCGGAGGAAATCGCCATGGCCGACCCGCAGGCCCTGGTGATCGCCAATGCGGCAAAGGATGCCTATGATTTCCTGGGGTCGCCAGAGGGTGAGCTGGCTTTAGCCCAGGCTTGCGTCTATCTCGCCACCGCGCCCAAATCCAATTCAGTCTACGTTGCCTACAAGGCTGCCATGCGCGCTGCCAAGGAGGGTGGGTCGTTGCTTCCGCCCAAGCACATCCTCAATGCGCCGACAAAGCTGATGAAGGGCGAGGGTTACAGTGACGGCTACCGCTACGATCACGATCAGCCCGATGCCTTCTCCGGTCAGGATTACTTTCCCGAGGCGATGGGCCGCAAGACCTTCTACGATCCGCCCGAACGCGGCTTTGAACGCGATATCCGCAAACGTCTGGATTTCTGGAACAGGCTCAGGAAAGAGCGCTCAAGCAAGGGCTAGGACATCATGACCGGCGTTACCGCGCAAACAGGACCGAAGATCGGCATCATGGGGTCCGGGGCCATCGGCCTCTATGTCGGCGGCATGTTGGTGCAAGGCGGCGCGCAAGTGGTGTTCGCCGCCCGTGGTCGCACGCTCGCATCGGTTCAGCGCGGCCTGTCCCTGTCGCGCTATGACGGATTCAACGCGGCCCTGAAGCCGGAACGCTACGGGATCGGTGGCGTCGAGAGACTTGCCGAGTGCGATGTGGTGCTGTTTTGCACGAAGTCGGGCGACACCGAGGCAGCTGCGACCGAGGTTGGCCGGTTTCTCAGCCCCGGCGCCACAATCATCAGCCTGCAAAACGGTGTCGGAAATGTCGAAATGCTCAAGCGCCTGCTGGCACCTCGCGAGGTAGTGGCGGGAACGGTTCCTTTCAATGTGGTTCGCTTGTCGCCCAATGCTGTCCATTGCGCGATGGAAGGCGCGGTATTGATCAGCCCGTCAAAGGCTTCGGCCAGATTGGGAGAGATGGCGAGAACAGCCGGCCTCAAGCTTGAGATCCATCATGATTTCGAAGCATTGCAGTGGGGCAAGCTATTGCTCAATCTCAACAACGGTCTCAACGTGATCAGTGGCAAGCCGCTGCGCCGGCAATTTCAGGATCGCGGTTACCGACTGGTTCTGGCCATGGCCATGGAAGAGCTGCTCGCAACACTTGATGCCGCCCAGATCCGTGTCATCGGCGCCACACGCACCAATCCGCGGCTGATCCCGAAGGTGTTGCGGCTGCCGACCTGGCTGTTCCGGATTGTCGCTCGCCAGCAGTTGAAGATGGATGAAACGGCCCGATCATCATCCTGGGATGATCTCAAAGCAGGCAGGGAGCCAGAAACCCAATTTCTCAATGGCGCCGTCTGCTCGCTGGCCGAATCCCATGGCCGTACCGCGCCGGTCAACGCCCTGATCTGCCAACTGGTGGATAAGGCTTTCGCCGCCGGGGCTTCACCCGAAATGCCGGGCGACGAACTTCTGGCACTGGCGCTGAGGGCCGCTCCCGGGCGGTAGGTCTTCCACGGTCCCGCTGCCATTGACTTGCATCAATGTCTCTCGCGTTGAAGCGCTGCATGCTCTTCCTTCACATTCAAGGAGGATAAATCCATGACAGTTCTGGTTCTTTATGCAACCATTGAGGGGCACACCCGCAAGATTGCCGAACGCGCCGCCGCCAAGCTTGAGGAAGCCGGTCATGGCGTGGTTCTGGGCGATATCCGCGAACCCGGGTTTGCCGTCCCGGGCCGGTTTGACGGTGTGCTGATATGTGCGCCGATCCACATCGGGCGCTATCCGTCTCCGGTGGCGCAGTTTCTCACCGACTGGAAGGACGCGCTTGCTCAAGTACCTACCGCGCTGGTGTCGGTGTCGCTCGCCATTCACAGCGAGAGCGCAGAAGAGCGCGCAGAGGCGGAAGCCTATCCTGCCAAGCTGGAAAAGAAGACCGGATATCATATTCCCAAGGTGCATCATGCTGCAGGTGCATTGAAATTTCTCGAATATGATTTCTTCAAGCGGGCCATGATGCGCCAGATCGCAGCCAGGGAAGGTGGGCCGGTCGATACCAGCGTGGATCATGAGTTCACCGACTGGAAGGCGCTGGATGCATTTGTGCAGGAATTCGCCGACGACATCGCCTTGGCTGAGCGCGCCTGATGTGGTGCGTGCGTCGGCGGTAATGCTGGCTCTGCGCGCCCGCACCGGATGGCTTTATCACTGTGCGGTTTTCCGCTAAGCAGCAGTGATGAATGCTCTTGTGCTTGTTTTCATCGGTGGCGGTCTCGGTGCTGTCTCGCGCCATCTCTCCGGCATGGCGGTCATGCGCGCTTCGGGTCCCGGATTTCCCTGGGGCACGATGGTGGTCAATATCGTCGGATCGCTGGCCATGGGCGTGCTGATCGCCTGGCTGGCACGGCGCTCGTCGGGCGACGCGGATCTGCGGCTGCTGCTGGCAACCGGATTTCTTGGCGGTTTTACCACATTTTCAGCCTTTTCGCTTGATGCGGTGACGCTTTACGAGCGCGGCGCGTTGACGGCGGCGGCTGCCTATGTGATTGCCAGCGTCACAGTTTCCATTCTGGCGTTGTTTGGCGGGCTTTGGCTGGCGCGCCAGCTCTGATGCGCAGATCAAAGAGATAATCGATATGGCGGGCGTACAGCTCAAAAAGGTGGATCCGGACGAAGCGGGCATGCGGCTCGATCGCTGGTTCAAGGTGCATTTTCCG
>Ga0209344_10002560_pt1 | contig 19907 bp, 7 predicted proteins | sample Cruoilmetagenom6_FD_187293 | JGI IMG/M metagenome (GOLD analysis project Ga0209344, IMG submission 187293) | Oil polluted marine microbial communities from Coal Oil Point, Santa Barbara, California, USA - Santa Barbara Oil Seep Sample 6 (SPAdes)... | ecosystem: Environmental > Aquatic > Marine >... | reverse complement strand
GCCGACTGGGTGACATCCATGGCATCGTCCACTGATCCGGTGATTCGGTAAGCTGCGTTGTAGAGGACTCGTTGATACCGGTCAACGATCTCGTCGAACGCGCTTCGATCTCCGTGGAGGCAGGCTTGGACTAGCATGGTGTCGTGTTCATCTCTCGTCATAAGTACCGGCCGCGCCGACAAAGGTTGGTCAGCCTGTCCGTATTCCTCCTCACTCGTTGATTTCGAAGATGTTGTCGAAGCCCGCGATCCGGAAGACCTCGCGGATATGCGGGTTGAGGTTGGCGAGGGTCAGGGCGCCTCCATTGTCGACCAGGCGCTTCTGGGTGGCGAAGAGCAGCCCGAGACCTGCGCTCGAGATATAGCTGAGCTCGGAGAAATCGACCACGCACGAGTTGTCGACGAGGCTCAGGACCTCCTTTGCAGTGCTGACCTGGGAGGCGTCGAAGCGTCCATGGAGCTGAACGGTGCCGTTGGTGCTGCGTTTGATCTCAAACATCTATGGCTCCAATAGTTTGGTCACCGAGACCCGCATCCGCCGCGACTCGGTTTCGTAGTCGAATTCCAGTGTGTCGACCATCGTCTCCACGATGTGAAGGCCGAGCCCCCCCGGCCGTCGGTTTTCGATCTCGGCCGCAATCGCAGGTTTCGGGGCCTCGGTCGGATCGAATTGATCGACATCGATGTCGACGAGCTCCAGGTGAACGACATCGCCCCTGCGCTCGATACCGAGATCGATGAACTCACCCCCGCCCGTGTTGTGCCGGACCATGTTGGTGAAGAGTTCCTCGACCACCAGATTGATGGTGAAGGCGGCGCCTTCATCGAGCGCAGCCTCATCGACGAAATCTTCCAGGAATCGGAAGACCTCTTCGAGAGCATCGATCTCCCTGCGGAACCCCCTCCGCATACCTGCCACGACCTCTCCTCAATAGGGCGACGTCGATCCCGGCCCCGCCAGGGCGACACCGTCCTTTGATCAAAACCGGATGAGTTGTGCCCAAGCTTAGCCCGGATCAGTCTCCCGGTCTACATTTTTGGATTCCCCGCTGGTCCAATGGCGCCGGGTGGTTTGTAGTGCGGGCGTCTCGCCTGCACCGATGACCGATTGTGGTGCGCGCGTCTCGCGCGCAGTCCGGTCGCCATTGGATACCAGCGCGGAGTTTCGCAGGCGGCCTTCTCGGTTCGAAGAGACCCGAGGAGTGCTCCTGCCGACACTCAGTGCTAAGCTCGAAGGTAGGATGAATCAGACATGCAAGTGACCTATGATCGCCCACCCGATCACGAAGGAGCCCTCATTGCTCGCCTTGACGGCACCCTCAATGCCCTCACGTCGGACGAGCTGTGGGAGAGCGCATCGCAGCAGACCGATGAAGGGACCCGTTTTGTCGTCTTCGATTTCACCAAGGTCGCCATGCTGACCAGCGCCGGGATTGGAATCCTGGTCCGTCTCTACACCCGGCTGAACGACCGCGAAGGCGGCCTCGCAATCTACGGTTGCAACCCCAAGATCCGCGAGATCATCACCATCGTCATGCTCGACAAGATCCTCAACGTCTGCGACACCGAAGATCAGGCGTGGGAAGCGATCAAGCAAGCCCTAGAGACCGCTGAAACGTAGGCGCCTCGGCCCTCTTTAGTGACATCGCAAGTGCTTGCGGGAACCGTGCGATGGCAATTCAAAATTAAAAATTGAGAATTTGCGATGTCTACCACTCCGGCACCGTCTCCCACCCTGGGAACGGTCCGAGCTCGACTTTCCAACCGGTGGGGGCGGCCTCATCGCGAACGACACGGAGATTGGTGAAGGTGTCGAGCTTGGCGAGCAGCTCGTCGTGCGGCAGGGCTTGAAGCGGCGGCTTCGAGAGATCCGGAACCGGCCAGACCCGAACCGTCCCGTCCTGGCCGCCGGAGGCGAGAAGGCTGCCGTCGGGTGAAAATACGAGGCGCAAGACCTTTGCCTCGCCACCGAAGAGGAGGTAGGGTTCGCCGCCCTCGATCCTCTGCACCTGAACGGCTCCGCCCTCGAACCCGAAGGCGATCGCGTCCCCCTGAGCCGAGAGGGCCGCCGCGGAAAAATGGTCGTGAATCTTTTGAAGTCCGCCGAGACGGCTGGTCTCGTTGGTGGTGAAGTTGATGATCGACAGCTCTCCGCTCCCATCGCCCCCGATGCCTCCGATCACCGCCGTCTGACCGTCCGGTTTCACACCGATGATCCCGTGATTTTCGCAAAACAGCACCTCGGACGAGCCGTCCTCCAGGCTCCATTTCCGTACGAGGCGCTCTCGGGTGTGGGAAATCAGACTCCCGTCTCGGAGGAACTCGAGTCCCCAGTAGCCGCCCCAGAAGGCGTCCCCTGCGTCGTCGGCGGGTCCGAGCACCTGCATCGTTCCATCCCGGAGACTCCACACACCGATGACCTTTTCAGTGCTTCCACCAACGACGCCTGCCGCTACCAGCTCCCGTCCGGGATGATAGGTCACCGCACCGGCCCACGATCCTTGGGGAAGGCCCTCCAGCCGGGTCGGTTTCGATCCATCCAAGGGACAGACGAACACCCCGCGACCTGCCGAGACGAAGGCGAATCGTCCCTGCGGATCGAGAGCGATCCCTGCACCGCCGGCCAGAAGGCGCCGCGCCGGCTCACCGCCGATGATCGGCTGCAGGTAGACGCCGCCTTCCCCGCTGTTGAGTGCGAAATCGACAATCACGAGGGCGCGCCCGTCCGGCGTGAACTCGAGATCGTGGATGTTTCCATCGTACAAACTCAGGGTGATCGGTGGGTTTGCCGGCAGCGACCAGACCGGGACCCTGCCGAGGGTGCCGGCGGTGGCCCACCGGCCGGTGGGATCGATCGAAACTCCATCGATGTTCTGCGAACCACCCCGCCACCGGAGCACGATCGGCTCTGAGCCGGCAGGCATCTCGAGGTCCCAGACGAATGCGGTCGGGTTGCCGTCGACAATGCCGCTCTCGACGATCCGGCGATCATCGTTGGACGTCCATACCAGACCGCGGCCGGCGAACGTTCTCAGAGGTGCTGCCACTTTCTCGTCCAGGGGCCACACGGTGATGGCGGGAGAGTCCTGGCCCCGAACTGCGATCATCCCCCTCTTCGAGAGCAGCATGATGTTCGAGATGGGTGTGTCGTGCGCGTGAACGAGATGGGCCGGAAGGGTCGGATCGGTGAGCGACTTCAGGTAGACGTGGTGATTCTCGTTCTGCGGGACAAACGCCGCCCACTCTCCCGCGGATCCGACCTTGGCGGTGTGGAAATGGGGAGGAGCCAGGGGAGGGAGCACCGTGTCCAGTTCGAGGGACGATCCCAGCCGCCACAGCCCGATTCTGCCCTCATGCTCGTAGCTCGAGACAAAGAACACACCCCGGCCCGTTTGATACGGATACGCTGGACTCTCGAGCTGTGGCACTACAGGGTGCCGTGTAATCTCAACAAAACCGGGAACCGAATAGGTCCGAATCTCACCCATTCTGCGGGCGCCGAGGCTGCCGAGAGACGGGTCGAAGAACGGCCAGATAGATCCTCCCCCTTTCGCCGGAAACGTGTCCGTGAACGCGGGGCCTCCACCCGATCGGCGATACACATTAAGTTGCTCGTTCCCTCGCAGGGCGATCCACTCGCCATCCGGACTGAAGATCGCGTCGTGGGCGATGCCGAGCTCTCCGCCCATATTGATGACCCGCGCCATCGGACCCCTCGACAAAGCCCTGACGGCGAAGATCCGTCCTTCGCGCGTGTCAGAGACTTCGAGGCTCGCCCTGGCCCAGGCCAACGCCTCGGTCGGGTTCAACTCGAGCTGGATCTCGCCTAAAGCGAGCAGCTTCTGCGCCTCGGCACGTTTGACCTCAGCCTCGGCGCGGCGGGTCTCGAGGACGCTGCGGCGCCAGAATGATCCGACGACGGCGAGGACAATCAAGAGCACGGCAAAGGCTCCGGCCACGGCAATGCGTCGCCTGCGTTTCCGGCGGGTCGCGAGCGAGCTCATGGCCGCGGCGAAGGCCTCCTCGGTTTCGGTGAGGCCGCCCGGGTAGCGTTCGCGCCACAGCTCATACTCACGATAGGCCGAGCCGGTCCACAGCAGATCGTCGCTGCGATCGTGCTCGTCCCAGGTCCGCGCCGCCTGGCGAAGTTGCTCGCGCATCTGGACGGCATCTGCGTCCTGGGTCTGCCAGCGCACCAGCCGCGGCCAGTTGGCGAGGAGCGACTCGTGGATGATCTCGATGTGACGGCTGGGCTCGTGCTCGTCCTCACGAACCTCGTAGGAAGTGAGGAGCCGGGCGTTGATGAGCTCGCGGAGGACCTCGGCAGCCGCATCACGGGCGGGTGAGGAGTTAGAAAGTGAGCGCTCGCTTGTAGAAGTTAGGGGTGAGCGCTCGCTCTGCTCGCTGTTAGAAGGTGAGCGCTCGCTTCGCTCGCTGTGAGGGGTGGGACGCCTCACTCCTAACCCTTCACTACCGACCGTAGGGAGCGCTGACTTCCTAACTTTCTCACCTTCTAACTTTCTGACCTTCTCACCCTCGAAAACCGACAACAGCTCATCCCACTCGCGGACCGCTCGTGTGCCCTCAGCCGTGACGAGATTGCGGAACAGCTCCCTCACGATGGGGATGCGTTCGACCCCGATGCGGTCCACAGTCGCCTCGGCGTGACGCGCCAGAGCACCGCCGACACCGCCGATGTCGTGGTAGGCCTGGCGGGTGAGGAGGCCAGAGTCGCGATCGCGTCTCTCCCACAGCCGCGCGAGAGCGAATGCGAGCAGCGGTAGCGCGCCGCGCTCGCCCTCGACCTCGGTGAGCATCTCCTCCACCAGCTCGTCGTCCTCGAAGCGGTAGCCGCACTTCATCGCCGGTTGCACCTGGGCGCGGCGGAGGGCGGCGCCGGTCGGCGGTCCGAGCAGGGTCAGATCGGTGACCATCGGCTGCAGGGCCTCGAATCGGTGGCAGTTGAAGAAGAAGTCGTCGCGCATGGACAGCAGGACAAAGACATCGGCTTCCAGGGTCAGCCGTCCGAGAAGCTCGGCGAACCGCGCCTGGACCTCGGGTGAGTTCTGGGTGAAGAGCTCCTCGAACTGATCGACGATGAGCAAAGCGTGGCTGTAGCGCCGTCGCCACCGGGTGACCGCGGAGACGGTGGTGTCGAGGTCTTCGACATCGACGAGCTCCCGCATCGCCTCGGCATCCCCGGCGAGCTCGGAAGCGAGGTCCTGGCTCAGCGAGCGGAATGCTGCGTTTCCGGGAGTGCAGGTGATGATCGCCCAACCGGATCCTGCATTCGGGATGACACCCGCGTTGATGAACGAGGATTTTCCTGCCCCCGATGGTCCGACGATCCCGAGCATCCGCGACGGGCCTTCGAGCTTGCGCCACATCCGCTCGACCTCGGCCTCGCGGCCGAAGAAGTACTCGGCGTCTTTTTCGGTGAAGGAGGCGAGCCCGGGGTAGGGGTGAAGGTCTTCAGCTCCTTCGACGCGCAAGGTCACATCCTCGAGCTCGCGAATCAGAGTGTGGGCGGAGTTCGGGCGGCGTTCGCGGTCGCGAGCCACCGCGCGCTTGATCACCGGCGCCCACGGTGAGTCCGGCACCTTGGCGGGCTCGGAGCGGACGCCCTCCCACACACTCTGTCGCGACTCGTAGCTCTTGACGCCGTCGGGACTCACCATCTCGGCGAGGACCACGCCCGCGGAGTACACATCGGCGCGGGCGTCGACGTCGCAGCCGGCAGCGTGCTCCGGCGCCATGTAGGCAGGTGTCCCCGAGACCGAGCCGCCACCCTCGGTCTCCTGCCGGGCGAGTCCAAAGTCCATGACCACCACGCGGCCAGCCCGGGTGAGCATGATGTTCTCGGGTTTGACATCGCGGTGGACCAGCCCGGCCTTGTGGATGGCCTCGAGCCCGGCAAGGAACTGCGAGGCGATGTCCTGCGCCTCTTTCAGCTCCAGTGGTCCTCGCTCCTGAAGCACGCCGAGCAGCGTCGCGCCATCGACGTACTCCATGGAGACAAGCTCGCGGCCATCGATCTCGATCAGGTCGAAGATCCGACAGACGTTTGGAGAGACCACCTCGCGGGCGGCTCGAACCTCCTGGCGCAAGAGCTCCAGCCGACGCTCGGATTGGAAGAGCTCCTCGCGAAGCGCCTTGAGCCCGACTTCGACCCGTAGCTTGAGATCAAAGGCTCGCCAGACCTCACCCATCCCGCCTCGTCCGAGCATCTCGAGGATCTCGTAGCGATCACCCAGCACCTGGCCGGTGGTGAAGAAGCCAAGGCCTTCCGGCAGATCCACCGTCGCACCCTCCGCCTCGGTGCGGGTCAACGGCTCGTCAGGAGAGACCTTCTCGTCCATTGTTGTTTCTCGATTTCTGGTCAATTGTACACGCTGGGACAGCCGAGACAACGGATTGGTTTTATGGGAAATCTCGGGAGTGCTCGTGAGGCGAGACTCGGAAGATTGACTTTTTCTACAATGGTCAAAATTTACCGACATATTATTTGACTGTAGTCTAAAAATCCAGTAATATCATCGCATGATCCAAGAGCGGTACCTCGAGTCTCAAGTGAGGAAAGACCTTCGACGAAAGATGGTCTTTGTCGCAGGTCCCCGGCAGGTCGGCAAAACGACCATGGCTCGTGGCCTCCCGGGTGCCGATGAGGGCTACCTCAACTGGGACGTAGCGGTACACCGAGAACGGATCCTCAGGCGGGAGCTTCCGGTCGGCCCCCTTTGGATCTTCGACGAGATCCACAAATACCGGTCATGGAGAAACTACCTCAAGGGGATATTCGACAATCGTCCGTCCGGGCAGGAGATCCTCGTAACCGGAAGTGCGCGGCTCGATTTCTACCGATTTTCCGGCGACTCGCTTCAGGGTCGATACAACATGCTCCGGCTCCACCCGCTCTCGGCTGCCGAGCTGGGAATCGAAAAGGGGGAGGATCTCGAACAGTTGCTCCACCTTGGTGGTTTTCCAGAGCCCTTCTTCGGCGGGTCCGAGGTCGAAGCTCGCCGTTGGTCCCGGGGCTATCGAAATCTACTGATCAGGGAAGAGCTCGTCGAACTCGAGCGGGTGCAGGACCTCGGAAACCTCGAGTTGCTTGTTCTTCGATTGCCAGAGTTGGTCGGTTCGCCATTGTCGGTCAACGCCCTCAGGGAAGACCTCCAGCTGAGCCACAAGACTGTCGACAACTGGCTCCGAATCCTCGAACGCCTGTATGCGATCTTCCGACTTCCTCCATTTGGGGCGCCGGGGATCAGGGCACTGAAGAAAGCGCAGAAGCACTACCACTTCGACTGGAGTCTGATTCCCGATCCCGGAGCACGTTTTGAAAACCTGGTGGCCTCGCACCTCCTCAAATGGGTCCACTTCCGTCAGGACACCGAGGGTCTGGATCTCGAGCTTCGGTACTTCCGGGATGCGGAGGATCGGGAGGTGGATTTTGTGGTTGTCGATAGGGGATCGCCGATCCTCATGGTCGAGTGCAAGATCTCCGACGCCAAGGTCGATCGCAGCCTGCGGTACCTCAAGCGTCGGTTTCCCGAGTGTCCCGCGTGGCAGGTCTCTGCAGCCGGCAAGAAGGATGTTCAGACGCCGGAGGGCATCCGAATCTGTCCGGCGATCGCCCTGTTCGAGACGTTGATCTAACCCCGCTTTTTTCACCGAGTTTCGTCACGAGTACGGTGAGATTAGCGGGCTAGAATTCGTATCGCGTCAGAATATAGGTGAAGTCTCAGCGACGCCGACCGAGATGGAATTCAAAATTAACAACTCAAGATTCATAATTCGTGCGTTACCACGTCGGCACCGTCTCCCACCCCGGGAACGGGTCATGAGTGAGCGTCCAGCCGGTGGAGGACTCGGGATCGCGGGCGACGCGGAGGTTGGTCAGGGTCTTCAGCTTGGCGATGAGCTCCTCGCGCGGCAGGGTGTGGAGTGGCGGTTTTGTGAGATCGGGCATGGGCCAGAGGCGGATGACACCATCGTTGTCGCCAGAGGCGATCCAACGGCCCTTCGGGTCGATGGCGACCGCCCACACAGTGTTCTCGTGGCCGATGAAGAGATGAGGCTCGCTTCCCCCGACCAGACCTACCCGAACCTCACCGTCGCGATCGCCGGTGACGACGAAGGTCCCGGTCGGATCCATCGCAATGGCCGAAACGTCGTGCTCGAAATCGTCAAGGGGCTTCACTTTGCCCGAATCAACATCGAGGTGAACCGCTCTTCCGAAAAGCGCGGAGGGATCCTCCATCTCGACCAACGCCACTCGGCGTCCGTCGGCGGCTCCGGAATAGTCGAATAGCATTCCCTCGTAGATAAGGTCCCGCTCCCCAGTCTCCAGATTCCAACTCAGCAGCCCGGACACGCTCATGGACAACAGATGCCCTTCCGGGGTGAATTGGAGTTTAGACGGATTGGGTTCCTCGCCGACCTCGAGCACCCTTACCTCTTCTCCCGATTCCACGTCCCAGATGCGAATTACCCGTTCTTCTGGAATGAATCGTCCACCGATTCCCGCGGCCAACCGGCCGTCGGGGCTGAAGGCCACTCCCCAGACCTGGTGGGAAAAGCCATGAAGTTGTGTAGACGGGCCCTCGCCGGAAGAGTACAGCGGAGCGGAACCGATTGCGCCAGCGAGTACCCGCGCACCATCAGGCGAGACTGCGACGCCGAACGATCCTCGGCCCAGGACTCGCCCGGGTGCCGGCGGATCACCTTCCAGAGGCCAGAGCCGGACGGTATTGTCAAACGCAGCCGACGCCAGCCAGCTTCCTTCGGGAGCGAATGCCAGCCCGGACACGGCCAACTCGTGTCGATGAAGAACGACTGGTGACTCTGTCGAAAATGGCCAGAGGGAAAGCCCGGTCGCATCTGCGGTCATCAGCCAGTCGCCCGTCGGGTCGAAATTCGCGCTGTTCACCTGTTGAACCTCGCCGCGCATCAGGAGGAGTGGGTCAGCGTCAAACGGTTTGTCAACGGACAAGATCCGGATCTCGAGATCCACTCCAACCCTTATGATGCGGCGGCCGATTTCATCCAGATTGCAGCCCGCTCGTTTCCCTAGATCGAAGTCACGAAGGAACCGTGGTGGGAGTTCCGTGATGTCCCAGACCCTAACAATACCCGACTCCTCTTCATCCTGTCCGTTCGAATACATCAAGGTCCCGTTGGGCGTGAAATAGATGGATCGGGTCCCTTGCGGGCCTCTGAGGGCTGTGGGCGGGGAGGACCCGTTCATATCCCAGAGACGGATCCGGTCTTCGGCATGAGCGGTGGCCACGAAACGACCCAGCGGGTCGCAGCGAATGGCGACAACCGCTCCATCGTGCTGCCCGATATGGCGTGGCGGTCCAAGCTCGTGTTCACCGACGTCGATCACATAGACATCGGTCTCGGTCGAATAACCGAGCCACTTCCCGAATTTTCGATCGAGGGTCGCAGTCCTGAATACAGTGCTGGGGTCATCGTGTTCTCCAGCGAACTCAAGGGTGCCGAGACGCTCGACTTCGCCGTTTGATCCAAAGGCGACGACACCGACAGCCCCATCTTCGGGGATCAGGAAGAGTGCCCGGTGATGGACCGGGTCAAGTCTCCACAAGATGCTCTGGGATCTCTCAATATCGAGTCTGGCGACCGCGAGCGGTTTCTTTTCGTCAAGCGACCAGAACACGAATTTTCTGGAAGACTCGGATTCCTGCCCCTCCGACACGAATTCGCCCGCCTCGGACAGCCACGATGTTGAGAGAATCGGCTCTCCCGGATGCTCGTGACTCAAGGGCTCTCTGGAGCCATCCGCGTTGATGATACTGAGATGACCCTCATCGCTCTTGGAAGGCTGATATTTTCCCTGCACGAGCGATTGACCATCAGGGTGGAAGTCACCAAACCAGGCTTGGTCCTCGGTGACGACCATCGCTGTCGGACCTTTCCAGAGAGCCTCGAGAGCCAGTCTTCGGGCGCCCGGTCCGTCGGCCTGTTCAAGACTGGCGATGGCGTGGGCGACTGTCGCGGAGGGGTACGATTCGAGTTCGAGTTGACCCAGGGACAACAAGTTCGCCGCCTCGGCGCGGCGGGTCTCGCGGGCGCTTCGCTGCCAGAAGAAGCCGACGACAACGAGGCCGGCGACGAGAGCTCCCATCACCGCAGCCACGATCAATCGGCGTTTTCTGCGACGACGTCCGGCGAATTCGGTCATCGCCACGGCGAAAGCTTCCTCGACCTCGGTCAGTCCGCCGGGATAGCGCTCGCGCCAGAGGCGGTACTCGCGATAGGCGGTGCCGGTCCAGAGGCGGTCGTCGTGCCGGCCGTGCTCGTCCCAGGCGCGGGCTGACTGACGGAGCTCGTCGCGGAGCTGCGCGCCTTCTTGGTCCTGCGTTTGCCAGCGGACAAGACGTGGCCAATTGGCGAGGAGCGACTCGTGGATGATCTCGACCAGACGGATGGGCTCGTGCTCGTCCTCCCGAACCTCGTATGAGGTCAGCAGACGGGCGTCGATGAGTTCCGAGAGAACCTCCTGCGATGCGCTGCTCGAATCGCTGAAGATGGAAAGGAGTTCATCCCATTCACGGACGGCGCGGGTGCCTTCGGCTGTGACCAGATTCCGGAAGAGCTCTCGGACGATTGGGATGCGCTCTATTCCGATGCGGTCGATGGTCGCCTCGGCGTGGCGGGCGAGGGCGCCACCGACGCCGCCGATGTCGTGGTAAGCCTGACGGGTGAGGATTCCGGTGTCGCGATCGCGTTTCTCCCACAACCGCGACATGGCGAATGCCAACAACGGCAGAGCACCTCGTTCGCCCTCGACTTCGGCGAGCATCTCGTCCACCAGTTCGTCGTCCTCAAAGCGGTAGCCGCAGGCGGTGGCGGGTTGGACGAGCGCTCTGCGCAGGTTCCCGCCGGTCGGCGGGTTGAGCACGGTGAGCTCGTGGAAAATGGGCTGGAGCGCCTGATGCGTGTTGCACGACGCGGCAAAATCATCCCGCATGGATAGCAGGATGTGAATGTCGTCCTCCAGAGGCAGTCGCCCGAGCAGCGATGCGAAGTTGTGTTGATCTTCCTTCGAGCTGAGCGTGAAGAGCTCCTCGAACTGATCGATGATGATGAGCGCTTCGGTCTTCTCTCGTCGCCAGCCGGCAACCGCGTCGACGATCACATCCGGATTTTCGGGATCGGCCATCAGCGCCTGAAGAAGTTCGGGGCGATGAGTGAGTTCGGGAGTCAGCGCGCTGCGGAGCGAGGCGGTGGCTGCGTTTCCGGGAGTGCAGCGGATGATCCTCCAGCCGGGTGGCGCGTGAGGTGTCACACCCGCCCTGATAAACGAGGTCTTTCCTGCACCTGAGGGCCCCATGATTCCGAGCATTCGCGATGGCCCCTCGAGCTTGCGCCACATCTGTTCGACCTCGGCCTCGCGGCCGAAAAAGTACTCGGCGTCTTCCTCGGTGAAGGACGCCAGCCCGGGGTAGGGGTGAAGGTCCTCGGCGCCTTCGACGCGGAGGGTGACATCCTCGAGCTCCCTGATGAGCGTGTGGGCAGAGTTTGGGCGCCGCTCTCGGTCGCGAGCGACGGCGAGTTTGATCACCGGTGCCCAGGGTGAGTCGGGGACTTGGGCGGGCTCAGAACGGACGCCCTCCCAGACACTCTGCCGTGACTCATAGCTCCTAATTCCATCAGGGCTGACCATCTCGGCGAGGACGACCCCGGCGGAGTAGACATCGGCGCGAGCGTCGACGTCGCTGCCCGCAGCGTGTTCGGGAGCCATGTAGGCGGGGGTGCCCGATACTGATCCGGCGCCGCTCTCCGGACCGCGGGCGAGTCCGAAGTCCATGACGACCACGCGTCCCGCCCGGGTGAGCATGATGTTTTCCGGCTTCACATCGCGGTGGACGAGTCCGGCCTTGTGGATAGCCTCGAGCCCGGCGAGGAACTGCGACGCGATGTCCTGCGCTTCCTTCAGCTCGAGAGGACCGCGCTCCTGGAGCACGCCGAGCAAAGTCGCGCCATCCACGTACTCCATCGACACCAGCTCGCGGCCGTCGATCTCGATGAGGTCGAAGATCCGACAGACGTTGGGCGAGACTATCTCGCGAGCAGCGCGGACCTCCTGCCGCAAGAGTTCGAGCCGACGTTCAGATTGAAAGAGCTCCTCTCGCAACGCCTTGAGCCCCACCTCGACCCGGAGCTTGAGGTCGAAGGCGCGCCAGACTTCGCCCATCCCCCCACGCCCAAGCATCTCGAGGATCTCGTAGCGGTCGCCCAGCACCTGGCCCATTGAAAAGAAACCGAGTCCTTCAGGCAGATCCACCGTCTCTTCACCGGCCTCAGTGCGGGTCGGCAACGGCTGGTCCGGGGGAAGCTTGTCACCCATTGTGTTTTCTCGAGCTCAGACCGATTGTGCCACGGAGGCCGGTGGCTGAGTCATGCGCAGGCTGGAAGCCTACGCCGCAATGGCCCTCGTTTGTGTTCGTTGCATTTGTCCGGCTTACGGCAGCCACCGAACTTTGGAGAGTGGGGCGATCACTCACGCTGGAGGCATCAGATGGCAGGCAGAGACGATTGATTGCTCGGGCCCTCACAATCCTCAGAATTCGACACGGAAACCGATTTCGTACCGTCGCGGAATCTGCCAATTTTCGGGTTTTCCGAACTCGATCGGGTTTCCATCTGCATCAGCGCCGCACCCGCTCGCCCATGCGCAGATCCTCCAGGGCTGTTCGGTTCCCAGGGCGTTGAGAACGGTGCCGATGATGACGAGCCGAACCGGACCAACTCGAAATCCCTTCGACAGCTGGAGGTCAAGGCGGTAGTTGTCGTTTGCCTCTCTGCTGCCCCAGGTCTCATGGAAGGCGTAGCCCCACGGCATCCCCGGTACGTCCTCAACCCCAAGGATCAATGCGTACGGGATGGCCGAGGTCCACCAGGCGTCGAGGCCGATAGTCCAGTCGCCCTTCAGAATTGCAAACCCGTTAAGCTTGATCCTGTGTTTCCGGTGGTCGGACATGTGACCGTACCAGTTGTCATAGTGGTATGGGTAGATGTCCGTGGCCGTGTTCTGACCCTGCGTGTACTCGATGCTCCCCTTCGACGACGAGTAGGTATACGAAGCGAGGAGAGAGAGCCAGGACAGACGGCGGGTTTCAAAGGTCAGTGTCAATCCCCGATAGTCCCGCTTGAGGATGTCGAAGTTGGCATTGACGAAGTAGTCGCAGGCTGCGTCGGCCGATGGAAACGGCCAGTTGCCGTTGCAGGTGTCGTCGATGACATCTCTGGTCTTCTTGTCGATGAAGCTCAGCTCGATGGAGGTCTGGCTTCCGAGCTCACGTTCAAAGGAGAGGATGAGCTCGTCGGCGTAAGTCGGTCGAATGTTCGGATCGATCTGGTTCGGTTCAGATGCGTAATACTCGCCGGGGGCAAGCACCCAGCCGTACGGGTCCCAGTTCTCGTTGTCGGTTCGGTACTCCCAACCAAAGGCCGACGCGGCCGACATGCACTCCTGAACCGAGCTGACAGCATAGTCGAAGTAAATCGGCAGAACGCCCGAGCAGGAGTACCACCGGTAGGACGGCTCCTCCAACTCCCGGACGTGAGAGGGGAGGGTGATCATGTTGGGATGCATGAACCGTCCCCAACTGGCGCGAAGGATGTTCTTGGTGTCGCCCACAACATCCCAGGCGACGCCGATGCGCGGTTGGAACATGTCCATGTCGGCAATCTGAAGACCGGTGTTGGTGTCATAGGTCACCAGGTCATAACGGAGTCCGAGCTTCAGCGTCAGGTTGCGGTTGGGTCGCCACGCATCCTGAACGAAAGCGGTCGACACGGCCCCGTCGTAGTCGGTCGGACCCGATGTGTAGTCCTCCCACATGAATAGCGGCACTGTTCCGTTGAGCTCGATGTCCTGGAAGAAAAACCCGACACCCCCTGGAACGCATCGTTCTCCGTTTGGAGTTCCTGTCGAGCAGTTCGTTGCTGTCAGACCGAGGTCGGAGTACTCGATCCCGCCCTTGAACTCGTGCGATCCGGTCAGTCCGTCCACAAACCAAGTGAGATCTGTCGTCATGTCGACCCGGCTGGTATTCCAATACTGCTGATTTCCGTAGTTACCGGTGTTCAGTCGGGTGTCGAAATTGTAGTGACCGATGGCCGAGAGGTTGCCGCTGTTCGGGTAGACCTTGCTGTCGAAGTAGTAGCTGCCCAGCGTTGTGTTCCACATCAAAGCATCACTCAGTACCGAATTGAGCTCGGTCGAGAAGATTGTCGTTGCCTTTTCGGTCTGGTTGGTCGCCTCCGGCATGACGGTACGGCTCGCGTTCCAGTTGTGAACTGTGTGCGGATCGGTCGTGGCCTTGGCGGCGAGTCGCCACCCGGGGCTGATCTGCCACGTGATCTTACCGAGGGCGGTCTGACCATCAAACTCTTCGGTGGTTGGCGAGTCCGCCGGGGTGAAATCATCCACGGTTCGACCGTACGATGCGAAGAACCACACCCGGTCGCGGAGAATCGGGCCGCCAAGCGTCGCGCCGAGCACCGCGTACTGTGAGGGGTGATCGCTGGAGTCGAAGTGATCACCGCTTTCTTGGAACGAGTCGTTGCGATAGCGGATGTCAAAGGTGCCGGCGAACTGGTTACCGCCGGACTTCGAGACCAGATTAATGATGCCTCCTGTTGCGCGCCCGTACTCCGCTTCAAAACCTCCGGTTTGCATCTGGATCTCGCCGATGGCGTCATAGTTCAGTCGTAGAGTCGCGGTCGCCATCGTCGGATTGGTCGCATCCATCCCGTCAATGAAGTATGCGTTTTCACCGATGGTCGAACCGAACACCCGCGACTGCGGCACGCCTCCCCAGCTATAGCCCCCGACAACCCCGGCGGTTTGATTGATGATCGTGGCGTAGTCCCGGTTCCCTGACCCGATTGCCGATCCCTGCAGGTAGTCCTGCCGAAACACCTGACCCGTGTTGACCTGAGTTGTGTCGATCACCGGGGGTTCGTCGGTGACCGAGATCTCACCTTCGAACGCGGCCAGCGGCATGGATATGGCCGTCACCGCAGAACCGCCCAGGGGAACTTGGATCTTCTCCCGTTTCTGGGTGTCGAATCCGGACAGGGCCGATGTCATCAAGTACTCGCCCGGGACGAGTGACAGGAACACAACCTCGCCGCGGTGATCGGTGACCTTTGTTCTGGCGCCACCGATGAGTGCCGGCGAGTCGATCGTCACGGTGACACCGGGCAGCGCGGCGCCGCTGTCGTCAACAACGGTTCCCATCAGTCGTCCGGTCGTAGATTGCGCGGCCGCCGTTATCGCCCAAAGAAATGCAGCTGCGATGACCAACGTCGCGATCATTCGATACCGCATGGCGCCTCCTCCTCCAAGAGAATCACCGGCCGGGTTTTCTTTTCTGTCGTTGAATGAAGTATGAGAGCAATTGTTCAGAAAGACAAGTTTTCTGAGAAAACGTCGCAAATATATAGACATGATTCTGAACTCCCACTACCCAACATCGCGGTTGGATATCCGGAAGTCCTCAGGATTCAGTCCGGTTTTGGTGCGAGAACGATATGAATGTGAATTATGAATTTTGAGTTATGAATCATGAATGACATCACATCAAACCGTGCTCGAACAAGTGGGTCCGGCGTAGCAGATTTCAAAACGAAGTACTAAGAACCAAGAATTCGTATCGCGTCAGAATATTGGTGAATTCTCGGCGGCGCCGACTGCGATGTAATTCATAACTCATCATTCATAATTCATTATTTGCGATGCCTACCACGTCGGCACCGTCTCCCACCCCGGGAACGGGTCGTGGGTGAGCTTCCAACCGGTGGAGGACTCTGGATCACGGACGACCCGGAGGTTGGTGAGGGTCTTGAGCTTGGCGATCAGCTCCTCGCGCGGCAGGGTGTGCAGGGGAGGCTTGGAAAGGTCGGGCATCGGCCAGAGGCGGACGGTCTTGTCCAGGCTGCAGGAGGCGATCCAGCGCCCGAGTGGATCGATGGCCACCTCAAAGACCTCGCTTTCGTGTCCGATGAGAAGGTGGGGCTCCTCGGCGGTCACCGGTCCGACGCGAATCACACCATCCGCGTTTCCCGTCACCACGATGGTGCCTTCTGCGTTCAGCGTCATGGCCCGGACCCGGCGACCGTGGGAGGTCAGCTCCCACGACACGCCGGCATCGAGGTCGAAGAAGACGGGGGAGTCTTCCAGCTGGGAAAGCCGGGCACGTTCTTCGAACGGGACCGCCAGCAGTCGCAGGCCCTTGGCCGAGACGGCGAATGGGACCACCTTGTCACCGACGAGGACCTCGTGTTCTCCGGTCTCCACGTCCCAGGCTAGGACGCCGCCCTGTGGCGAGCTGGTGATCAGACGTCCGTCGCCAGCAAAGCCAGCGGAATAGAGGTCGTCCCATCCCTCCAGACGCAGCACGGCGACCTCGTGCCCCGTGGCCACCTCCCAGACATGAAACCCGTTGTGCCCTGGCTCGGGCGCCGTGTAGTTGTGCGTGGATGCGAGGTACCGCCCGTCCGGGCTGAACCATGCGTATACCGAGCCAACGCCCCCGTGCTTCAGTTCTCGGACCTCCTTGTCAATCCCGCCGACAAACACATTTGATGAATTGGTCGCAGTGGCAATGGTCTCGCCGTCCGGAGAGACCTCGACGAACCAGGAACTTTTGGCCTCGAAGACCATGTGACCGTCGAGAGGGACCTTTCCGGTCAGTGGCCATACTCTGACCCCGTTGAGGTCCGACGCAGCGAGAAATCCACCATCGGGTGCAAATGCGACACCGAAGGACCATTGCCTCACGTCGACAGACATCACGGAAGGGTACAGCCGGGAGAGTGGCCACAGCGCTAACCCACTTGAGTCGTTGGTGGCGAGCCATTGCCCATCGGGACTGAAGCTCGGAGTGTCCGTGTAGCCCGAAGGTCCTCGCCGGAGGAGCATCGCCTCCGCTCCCGACGGAGCAGAGAGGCGCCAGAGCCGGTGATAAGGCGCGGGTCCTCTCATCACGAGGTGTTTACCACCGGGATCGAAGACATGCCGACCGAGGGACACGCCTTCCAAGCGACGCGTCATGTGCACTGCTGTCCCGTCGAAAGACCAGATCGAGAGTGACTGCGGTTCTTCAGAGTACCTTCTCGCCAGAAGATACGACTCGCCATCGGAGGTCAACACACTGGGGTCGAACATCTCGTCGGGAAGGGCTTCCGGCGGAACGCCAATCTCGACAGGTGAGTTCCGGCCGGACGGATCCCATTTTCGCACGCTTCGGCCGTCAGAAACCGTGAGAAAAAAGCGCGCCTGAGGATCGACCCCGCACCGGATCCGTTCGCCATCATGCCTTCCGAGGCGACGAGGTTCAGAAAGCCCGTCTCGCTCGATGTCGATGACCATCACATCATTGCCATCCACCAGGCTGAGCCAATCACCCGATGAGGGGTCGAACTCGAGGCACAAACGATTCTCTGGTGGCGACGTCAATCGGTACTCGCCCAGCCGTTCGTGACTCCCATCCTGATTGAGAACGTGGACGGTGACCAGACCGTCCTTGAGAAATGCACCGAGCCCGCGCGTGGCCCCAGAATCCTCATCAAGCACCGGATCCGCTTGCCAATCTGGGCCTTCCACTGGTTTCATGGTGGCCAGCAACCGAGCTTCCGGCGCCGACCACAATGAGAGACGACCAGATTCGAAGCCTCCTCTCGTGAAGAAGAGGTCGTCTCGACCGCTGAACATGACCCGGTAGCGGGTCTTGACGCCCGAAGGATTCTCCCGCTCGTACTGAGTGCCGTCGCGGGAGATGATCGTGATCAGGTTCGACATATCCTGAGTCTGAACAAGCCAGTTGGCCTCCGGGCTGAACCCGCTCTTGTGCGACTCCCTGTCATTGACAATGAACGCGGTCGGCCCCTGCCACAGCGCCTCGAGGGCCAGCAACCGCGCCTCCTCGCTGTCTGAGAGCTCGAGGCTGCTGGTGGCGTAAGCCAGCGCGGCGGTCGGATAGTCATCCAGCCTGACCTGCCCGATGGCCACCAGCTTCTGCGCCTCGGCCCGCTGCCGTTCGACCACGCCTTGCCGCCAGAGCCCAGTCATTACAGCGCTGACGGTGAGCGTCAACACAAGTGTCGCAGCTACGGCCATGCGGCGATGCCGTCGACGACGACCCGCGAGTGAGGTCATAGCGCTTGCGAACGCCTCCTCGAGATCGCTGAGACCGCCGGGGTACCGCTCCCGCCATGAAGCAAACTCTCGGTAGGCCGATCCTGTCCATAAGGTGTCGTCGCTGCGCCCCTGTTCATCCCACGTTCTTGCCGCCTGCCGCAGCTGATCGCGGAGCTGCGCCGCGTCGGCATCCTGAGTTTGCCAGCGGACGAGGCGGGGCCAGTTGGCGAGGAGGGACTCGTGGATGATCTCGACCCTCCTCGTCGGTTCTTCTTCATCCTGTCGGATCTCGTACGACGTCAGTAGCCGTGCATCGATCAGTGCTCGAAGGACCTCCTCGGGCGATTCGCTGCGCGAATCGCTGAATATGGAGAGGAGTTCATCCCATTCGCGAACGGCGCGGGTACCTTTGGCTGTGACAAGGTCGCGAAACAGCTCCCGCACGATCGGAATTTGCTCGACCCCGATTCGGTCCACCGTTGCCTCCGCGTGTCGCGCGAGGGCGCCGCCGACACCGCCGATGTCTTGATAGGCCTGGCGGGTAAGGAAGCCGCTGTCGCGGTCGCGTTTCTCCCACAAGCAAGCGAGGGCGAATGCGAGCAGCGGCAGCGCGCCGCGTTCGCCCTCGACCTCAGCCAGCATCTGATCGACCAGCTCATCGTCTTCGAACCGGTAGCCGCACTTCCCTGCCGGCTGCACTAGGGCGCGACGGAGGTTGCCACCGGTCGGCGGGTGGAGCACGGTGAGTTCGTGGAAGACGGGCCGCAACGCCTCGTGGATGCCGCAGGCAGCGGCGAAATCATCCCGCATGGACATGACCACATGGACATTTGTCTCTAACGGCAGTCTGCCCAGCAGGGTCGCATATCGATTCTGTTCGTTCTTCGAGTTCAGCGTGAACAGCTCTTCAAACTGATCGACGATCAGAAGAGTCCCGGCACGTCCGTCCCGCCACGTCCTGACGGCGTCGACGATGACATCCGGATTCTCCGGGTCGGTCACCAGAGCTTGAAGGGCATCGGACCCACCGGTGAGCTCGGAAGTCAGTGCGCCACGGAGCGAGGGGATAGCAGCGCTTCCGGGAGTGCATCGAATAATCGCCCAGTTCGGCGGGGCGTTTGGTGTCAAACCCGCTCTGATGAACGAGGTCTTTCCTGCACCTGAGGGGCCCATGATTCCGAGAACTCTCGGCGGTCCCTCGAGCTTGCGCCATATCTGCTCGACTTCAGTCTCGCGGCCAAAGAAGTACTCGGCGTTGTCCTCGGTGAAAGAGGCAAGACCGGGGTAGGGATGGAGGTCCTCGGCGCCTTTGACCCTCAGGGTCACGTCCTCGAGTTCGCGGATGAGGGTATGGGCGGAGTTCTGTCGTCGCTCGCGGTCCCTGGCGACCGCACGCTTGATAACCGGCGCCCATGGTGAGTCGGGGACTTGGGCGGGTTCGGAGTGAACACCTTCCCACACGCTCTGGCGCGACTCGTAGCTCTTGACGCCGTCGGGACACACCATCTCGGCGAGGACCACCCCGGCAGAGTAAACATCGGCGCGTGCGTCGACATCGCTGCCCGCAGCGTGCTCGGGCGCCATATAGGCTGGGGTGCCCGAGACCGAACCCGCGCCGCTCTCCGGACCGCGGGCGAGTCCGAAGTCCATGACGACCACGCGTCCCGCCCGGGTGAGCATGATGTTTTCCGGCTTCACATCGCGGTGGACGAGTCCGGCCTTGTGGATAGCCT
>Ga0209344_10002559_pt1 | contig 19908 bp, 17 predicted proteins | sample Cruoilmetagenom6_FD_187293 | JGI IMG/M metagenome (GOLD analysis project Ga0209344, IMG submission 187293) | Oil polluted marine microbial communities from Coal Oil Point, Santa Barbara, California, USA - Santa Barbara Oil Seep Sample 6 (SPAdes)... | ecosystem: Environmental > Aquatic > Marine... | reverse complement strand
TTGATAATGTAACTGTATTTAACTTACTTGGTCAAAATGTAGCAAATTTCACTAAAAATGAAATAAACAATTCATCTATTGACTTATCAGAATTATCTAAAGGTCTTTACTTAGTTAAGATTTCTTCTGGAACTAAAACTAAAACTCTTAGAGTTACTAAAGAGTAATTAATTATAGCTCTTTAATATTACAAGAAAAAGCGGCAATTGCCGCTTTTTTTTTATTTCTAAAACTAAAAAAACTCACATTGTGTTTTAGCTTTTATTTGCCAATTGTCCGCAAGCGGCATCAATATCTTTACCTCTACTTCTTCTTACTGTCACAGTAATATTATTAGCTTCTAGCACGGATACGTACATATCTATAGCTTTTGAGTTGGCTTGTTGAAATTCGCCATCGTCAATTGGATTATATTCTATAAGGTTGACTTTACTCGGAGCAAATTTGCAGAACTCTACCAATGCTTCAGCATCTTTTCGTTTATCATTAATACCATCCCAAACGACGTATTCATAAGTAATTCTATTTTTAGTTGCGGCATACCAATATTGCAACGCTTCTCTTAGATCGGCTAAAGGAAATGTAGCATTAAAAGGCATTATAGATGTACGTATGTCATCTATTGCAGAATGTAATGATACCGCTAACTTAAACTTTACATTTTCATCAGCCATTTTTTTAATCATTTTTGGTACTCCAGAAGTTGAAACCACAATACGCTTTGGAGACATTCCCAAACCTTCTGGTGACGTAATTTTGTCAATGGCTTTAAGAACATTATTGTAGTTCATTAAAGGTTCTCCCATTCCCATAAATACAATATTACTTAAAGGTCTATTATGATATAATCTACTTTCATTATCTATAGCAACAACTTGATCATAAATTTCATCTGGATTTAGATTTCGCATGCGTTTTAATCGCGCTGTTGCACAAAACCTACAATCGAGACTACAACCTACTTGAGAAGATACACAAGCTGTGGTTCTAGTTGCTGTTGGGATAAGTACTGATTCTACAATTAAATCATCATGTAATCGTACTGCATTTTTTATAGTACCATCAAAGCTCCGTTGCATCTGATCTACTTTGATATGATTAATAACAAAATTATCCTCAAGCATTTGTCTAGTTTCTATAGATATGTTGGTCATATCTTCAAAACTATAGGCTGATTTTTGCCACAACCATTCGTACACTTGATTTCCTCTAAAGGCTTTATCTCCTTGTTTTACGAAGAATGCTCTAAGTTGCTCTTTAGTTAAAGCGCGTATGTCTTTCTTTTTTACTTCCATTTGATGCAAAAGTACTTAAATGAATTTGGTTTTCTTACACAAATAAAAAAGCCTCAACTAAGAGGCTTTTAAATATAGGGTATATTCTTATTTTAGATGATAAGCATCGCATCACCATAAGAATAGAATTTATACTTTTCTTTTACTGCTTCTTCATAAGCCTTTTTAATAAAATCATGACCTGCAAATGCAGATGTCATCATTAATAAGGTTGATTTTGGTGTATGAAAATTAGTAATCATACAATTTGCAATACTAAAATCGTAAGGTGGGAAAATAAATTTATTGGTCCAGCCTTCAAATTCATTAAGTCTTCCGTTTGAAGACACAGAACTTTCAACGGTACGCATTGATGTTGTACCAACAGCACATACACGCTTTTTATTTTCTATTCCTCTATTTACTATATCTGCAGCTTGTTTTGTAATAATAATCTCTTCGCTATCCATTTTGTGCTTAGATAAATCCTCTACCTCAACAGGGTTAAAAGTTCCTAAACCAACATGTAATGTCACTTCTGCCGTCTCTACACCTTTAATTTCTAAACGTTTTAATAAATGTTTAGAGAAATGTAAACCTGCTGTTGGTGCCGCTACTGCTCCTTCGTTTTTTGCATATATGGTTTGATAGCGCTCTTCATCTTCTGGCTCTACAGCTCTATTAATATATTTTGGTAAAGGTGTTTCTCCAAGCTCCGTTAATTTTGTTCTAAAGTCCATATAAGACCCGTCATAAAGGAAACGTAAGGTTCTACCTCTTGAAGTTGTATTATCTATAACCTCAGCAACAAGAGTTTCGTCTTCGCCAAAATATAATTTATTACCAATTCTAATTTTACGAGCAGGATCTACTAATACATCCCAAAGACGTTGGTCTTGGTTTAATTCGCGTAATAAAAACACTTCAATACGTGCTCCTGTTTTTTCTTTATTACCGTATAAACGTGCTGGAAAAACTTTAGTATCATTCATTATCATCACATCACCTTCATCAAAATAATCGATAATGTCTTTGAAAAGTTTATGTTCTATAGTTTGTTTTTCTCTATTCAATACCATTAACCTAGATTCATCTCTGTGTTCAGCAGGATGCTCGGCTAGTAATTCGTCTGGAAGGTCAAAACTAAAGTGTGATAATTTCATGTATTTTATTATTTTTTAGAATTAGCAAATATACAATCTCAACATAGGCCTTGTCAAGTAAATAGGTGTTTATTTTACTTTGAGTGGCTTAAAAAAACATTAGATCTGTTAATTGAACTAATAAAGCAGAAATTTACAGATGGTTAGTGGTTTTAATTCTGAGATTAGATTTTTAATAAATCGTTATGTTATACTAAATCCTATGGTTTTAAAATCTTCCCAAAATTGTGGATAAGATTTACTTACGACCTCTGCATTTTTTATTGCCAATGTTGTTTTTAATCCTAATGGTGCAAAGGCCATAGCCATTCTATGATCGTTATAAGTTGCGATTGAAATGTCGGTTGTTATTTTATTTGAAGCTTTTAAATGCAATGCGTTTTCTGTAATTTCTACCTGAGCTCCTAATTTTTCTAATTCTGTTTTAAGTGCAACTAAACGATCTGTCTCTTTAATTTTTAGCGTATGTAAACCTATCATATGACATTCTAACCCTAAACCAAATGCGGTAACAGCTATAGTTTGTGCTATATCTGGCGCATTACTTAAATCTAATTTGATAATAGTTTTTGTTTCAACACTTGACGATTTACGAAGGGTTATGGCATCGTCTAAAAAAGTGGTTGTAACTCCAAACTTTTTATAAATGGTTGCTAAAACAGAATCTCCTTGTAAGCTTTTTTCTTTATAAGATGCTATTGTTAGTTCTTTACCAACATCACTTAATGCAATAACACTATAAAAATAAGAAGCAGAAGACCAATCTGACTCCACTGTTAAAGTGCAAGGTTTAATCTCTGATGTTTGAGGTTTTACAGAAATGATATTATCAATAAAACTCGTTTTAACATCTATTTCATTTAATAAACTCAATGTCATATTGATATATGGCACAGAGGTTATTTTACCTTTTAAAGTAAGCTCTAAACCATTTTCTAATTTAGACGCAATAAGCAATAGTGCAGAAATATATTGACTACTGACATTAGCATCTAAAGCGACTTCTTTTTTATTTAATGTGTTCCCAACTATTTTTAATGGAGGGAAACCATCATTTTCTAAATATGTAATATCTGCTCCAAGGGTTTTTAGAGCATCGACCAATATTTTAATTGGGCGTTCTTTCATTCGTTTAGACCCTGTTATTGTTACTTCTCTGGCCTTTTGAATAGAGAAATAAGCTGTAAGAAATCGCATAGCTGTACCTGCGTGATGGATATCTATAAGCTGATCTGTTGAAGTTAAAGCCTTTTGCATTAACACCGAGTCATCTGAATTAGAGATGTTCTTAATACTAATCTGAGGATATAAAGCTTGCAATAACAATAATCGGTTAGATTCGCTTTTAGACCCTGTGATTTGAATCGTTTGTTGATTTTGAAGTTTTGATTTTTGGATATTAATGTCCATAAGGCATCTCTAAAATAGGTTGATATGACAAAACTACTTTAATTTCTCGTTATTATGATGCCTGTTATGATCGCGTTTTGTTTTCTTATGCATTTTTTTATCAAAAGCTTCTTGTAAATCAATACCTGTTTGATTGGCTAAGCAAAGTACAACAAACATAACATCAGATAGTTCCTCGCCTAAATCTTTATCTTTATCACTTTCTTTTTCACTTTGCTCACCATAACGTCTGGCAATAATTCGTGCAACCTCTCCAACCTCTTCTGTTAGTTGAGCCATATTAGTAAGCTCGTTAAAATAACGTACGCCATGTGCATTAATCCAATCATCAACTTCTTTTTGTGCGTTTTTAATGTTCATATTTAGTTTTTAGTTAGTATAATTTGTTCTGCTTGTTTCTCTACAATTTTAGTATAAAAAGCCTTAAAACCTTTATAATCTTCTGGTAAAATAAGTGTATTAACGATATCTAATTGAACTTTTAATTGTAAATAATTTCCATTTTGTTGCGCAAGATAAGTAAACTTAACGTCAGAGTCTTTGAATTGTATCGCTTCAGATGTTGGTAAATATTCTATATTAAACCCTTCAGGTATCAATATGTTTACTAAATACTTTTCTGAATTAGGAATAACAAAATCAATAGGATATTGGCGCTCTTCTAACTTAAACGGATTTTCTTTATCCCTTAAAAATAACAAGGGTGTAAAATAAAGTTTATCGCCAATTTCATCAATAGCATCTGTGAGTTCGTATTTATAATTCACTTTTATGGGCTCAGCAATATTCTTAAAATTTTCAACATTTAATTCACTAATTTCTATAGCTCCTTTATTTTTCTCTAAGGATTTAACATGCTCTTCTACTTTTACATTTGCATACTTTTCTCTGTATAAATACGCTCTATAATTTGATAAATGTTTAGCTACATTACCTGTAACGGTGTAATCATCACTAATTTTAACATTAAGCATTGTAGATTGTGTAGAGTGTTTCTTCGCCTGCAAATTAATCCATCGTGATTTATTTGTATCCTCCATTAATCTCCCTTGCCAATTGAGTACACGTAAAGGCAAGACATTATTTGTACTGTATGGTTCTGTAGCATCTATTAAAATATACTCATCATTTTTTTGAACACTACAAATAACATAGTTAAATCCTGAAAGGGTTGGAAAAAGAGGAATACCATTGCTTCTAGTACTTAATACTACTGGGTTTGCATTAACACCTTGGGAGCGCAACATTGACACCAACATCAAATTAATATCGGCAACATTTCCTTCTCCATCTTTATATGCTGAACGAATACCTTTTTGAGTATATTTACCATAATTTCCATTCCATTTTACTTTAGATTTCACTAAATTTTCTACTAAAATAGCCTTTTCAAAATCATCTTCTACTCCACTTAATAGTGTTTCTAAATCTTCTTTATAGATATTAAACCTACCTAATTGCCCACCAAAATTTTTGTTATCATAAATCGTTTTTGAAACATCATCCCAAGTGAACGAAAATGATTTTTCTACTAGCTTTAAATTATTTAAATAGGCTGTAAGCTCCATTGCCATTTTACTTCTATAATTATCAATATTCCCAACAAAAGCCTCTTCTATTAGCGCAGGAATATGCTCTTCATTAATCGTAGAAATATTGATTTTATGCTCAAATGGTATTGTTACATTCTTATAAGAGTCAACTATTTTAGGTAAATAACTGGCTTTGTGATTATACTGTTTCTTGTATACATAATATTCTGGTGTTGCAATGTTAACTTCTAATTTGTTTATTGGGATGCTATACTGAAAAATCACATCATCAATACCATATCTAGAAGACACAATCTTGTATTTATACTCTATTATTGTTCCTTCTTTAACATTAGGAAGTGTAAAAGAACTAATTTTTGTAAATTCATTGTAGTCCTCCTCAAATTTACCATCATTCTTTAATTTATCTTTTTCTATCTTACCATTAACGAAGTTATATGAAAACCCTATTAGGTTACTAAGATTTTCTTTTTGCTCATTTTTTCTATACAAATACAACCTTTTAGTTGCCCAATCAAAACCGTCTTTGTTATATATTTTTATGCGTTCATGAACCTCACGTTCTTGCATAAATTCCCCATTTGAAGTAAAAAAAAGATTTATACTCTCTTTACGATACAATACGGCTGCAGAAGCTGAGGAATCCTTTGGGTGGTATGCTTCTTCTAATTCTTCTTTTGAAATTTTTCCAAAGCCATAATTTTGCCCAGTTAAGAGATTAACACTTAAAATTACCGTTAGAGTTAGTAGAAATTGTTTCATATTATAATTAAATTTAGATTAGTAGTTCGTTTTTTAGATAAAAAAAGCTTACAAGACTGTCGTTAAGACCACCTTGCTTTTATCATTTTTCACGATTTCCTTTCTAAAATCTCTAAACGCCTTATAGTCTTCTTTACTGTAACTTCCTTTTAGTACTGTATAGGTTCTTGTATATTTTAACTTATTACCTTCTAAATTTTCTAACTTAAAACTATACGATCCAAATTTGGTCTCTACCTCTTTAGATGCTGTCATAGCTTCAACCTTTAAACCTTCAGGAATATGTATAATAAATTCGTCAATATTTTTAAACGAGCGATCAATTTTAAAGGCTAATTTTCGTTCAGTATATCGTGTTGGAATCTTTGATACCTTATTAAATATATTAGGCTGAAATATTAATCTACTCCCACTTTTTGAAGCATAGTTGACAGAAGATAATTTTACATTTTCGTGATGAACAATATTATCTTTATCATTAGTAATACTTATATTGTCTAGATTAATATTATTTATATAATCCCAGTATTCTTTATAATAAAGTTGCTGATCTCTAGGTGTTTTATTTTCAATACCATCGTGTAAACCATACAAATACCCTGTAGTTGTAATATCAATATTGGCATTAAAACCACCCGACACATCCATAATAACAGTTGCTGTTGTCTTTTTTACACTGTCGTCGATACCATATTTTTTTGTACGTACAATTTCTCCTCCTTCTGGTTTAACTAATAACACATTTCTATCGTCAGTAAACCCAGCAGAAAAGCCAAAAGGATTGGTCTGGCTAGTACATTCTAAGAATATATTTTCATCTCCATTGGGCACACACAGAATAGCGTGATTTCCTTGAACTGAAGAAAATTCACTATCAATATCTCTAAGTCCAGATCCTCCATAAACTAAAGTATAATACGATGATACATCAACAGCTTCTAGTAATGCTTTTGTATAGTTTGTTAAGCCTTTACAGTCTCCATACCCAAGCAGATCTACATCATTAGCTGACATTGGTTTCCAACCACCAATACCAACCTGTATACTTATATAGCGCGTTTTATCTTGCATGTACTTATACACAATTTTAGCACGCTCTATTTTGTCATCAACACCAGCCGTAAGACTTTTAACATGGGCTATTGTGGTTGGCGGAATATCGTCTGTACCTGTAAGTAATCTATCGTACATCCATTTTCCAAAATCGTTCCAATTATTATTAACACCTTCAACTCCTATCATTTCAAAATTTCTTAGCGCTACTTTGAAAAGCGGCACTAAATTATTTAACTCTGGTGTATAGGCCTCGTATTTAATACCTTCAATATTTTCTGCCACAAAATGATAATCAGAAATTTCTTTAATATTATAGCCTTCAAAATTCTCTTTTTTAGTTTTTAAGTCAATTTTTGCTGAATTGATAATCTTATATTCTGCATGTTGAACACTAACATAATAATCATCTATAGGTTGCCAATTTGGAAAGAATGCTGTATTCTTAAACACATATTCTACATTATATTCTACTGTATATGGATATTTTAATGGAGTATAATCAAGATATTTGACACGATTATCTTCGTAAATAGAAATTTGACTCACAGCACTTTCGTCTATAAAATCTTTTTTCTTTACTTTTTTTATTTCTTCTCCAGAAGCATCATAAATAATAGCTTCCAACTTTCCAACATCTGTATTATCATCATAAAATGCAACGGCATTTATATGCCTATTGCCATACTTATTATATACTGTTGTTATACGTTTAGTGGTTAACTTTATCTTATCACTATTTAATATTTCTATTTGCTTATGTTCGAATCGTACAACAGCATTTGCTTTAGTTGTTAATTCTTGAGGAACTGTAAAGGAACTATACAGTTCTTCTGATTGAGAAAAACTACAAATGGAAATAAAAAGCAATAAATTAAGTAGGGTAATTCTGAAGTAAGACATTAAAAAAATATTTGTTTAAACACACAATATAAAAAGTAAATCCTTTATTACAAACGTTTTACGCAACATATTTTTTTTACTATTTCTAAATATGTGACTGCAATACTGATCTTATATCTTTATACTAACTACTTAACCTTTTTTTGTAAAACAAAATTGCTAAGATTAAAAAACAAGGTATTCCTATATATCTTAGTTCACTTAAAATCACATTAGTTCCCCATTCTGAAAAGAACTCATTAATACCAATTGGAGAAACCTTTATAGGCCTCAAGGGGAAGAAAAATCTAGAGTTATCAAAAGGAATAAAAAAACCGACTCCTTTTCCTCCTGTTGTCATAGCATCTAAAACACCATGTGATAAAGTTGCTAGAAAAATAACAACCATAAATGTTAGTTTTCGTGCTTTTCCAAACAAAAACGAAAGTAATATACTCCAAACAAAGGCAAATAAAATTGAATGTGTAAAACCTCTATGACCCATTGGGTGTAAATAATCTATCCCAAATTTAAATGCTAGCACGTCTAAGTCTGGTAATACTGCAGAACTGATTGCCAGTATTAAAAGTAATCTACTCGATTTAGAATCTACAAGTTTAGAGGTTGTATAAGCGACCAATCCATGACCAAATAGTGATGCCATGGTATCACTCTTTATTTTTAGAATCGATGATAATAGTTACTGGACCATCATTAACTAAGTGCACTTTCATATCTGCGCCGAATTCTCCGGTTTGTATCTTTTTTCCCAAAGTCTTTTGAAGCGTTTCTATAAAACTTTCATACAACGGAATAGCTACATCTGGTTTTGCTGCTTTTATATAACTTGGTCTATTTCCTTTTTTTGTACTAGCATGAAGTGTAAATTGACTTACCAAAATTACATCCCCTTCTGCATCTTTTAATGATTTGTTCATCACTCCGTCTTCATCAGGAAAAATACGAAGATTGGTTATTTTATTACAGAGCCAATTAATATCTTCTAGGCTGTCTTCGTTTACAACACCTAACAGAATCAAAAGACCATTATCTATTTCTGCAACTTTATTGCTTTTAATGGTAACACTTGCTTCAGAAACCCTTTGTATTACTATTTTCATATCATTGCCCAAAAACATGGGAATTTTTTAAAATTAGACCTACTGTTATTTTGAAGAGATATTCCTTTTAATACATATACCTCACTATAAAAGAAAATTGCTTACTGCGCATCATCCCAATTATCAGTTCTGTAATGCTCATCTTCTCCTTCTAAGATTTGAACATAACTTTTATACCTTGAATAAGACACCTTATTCGTTTCTAAAGCCTCTTTTACGGCACATTTTGGTTCGTTTAAGTGAATACAATTATTAAACTTACAATCTTGCTTTAGTGCAAAAAACTCAGGAAAATAATCGCCCACTTCTTCTTTTTCCATATCAACCACTCCAAAACCTTTTATACCTGGCGTATCAATAATTTTGGCATCAAAGCTTAAATCGAACATCTCAGCAAATGTTGTGGTGTGTTGCCCTTGGCTATGTTGTGTTGAAATCGCTTTTGTTTTTAAGTCTAAAGAGGGCTCAATAGCATTTACCAAGGTAGACTTACCAACTCCTGAATGACCAGCAAACATACTTACATTGCCTTTCATTAAAGCTTTTACTTTGTCTATGTTTTTTCCTGTGGTTGCAGAAATACCTATACACTCATAACCAATTGCGCGGTATATACTTGCTAAATACTTTACTTCTAACAACGTTTCTTCGTTATAAGTATCTATTTTATTAAAAAGTAAAACTGTTTTAATATCATAGGCTTCTGCTGTAACTAAAAAACGATCTATAAACGTAGTAAATGTCGGTGGATTGTCTATGGTCACTAATAAAAATACCAGATCAATATTTGACGCAATTATATGCGTTTGTTTAGATAGGTTTACCGATTTTCTAACAATATAATTTTTACGTTCTTCAATTCGATTTATAACTCCTGTTTCGGTATTATTTTTTGTTTCTAGCTCAAACTCTACTTGATCGCCAACAGCGATTGGGTTGGTACTTTTAATACCATCCAACCTAAAACGGCCTTTAATTCTACATTCATAGAATTTACCGTTAAGAGTTTTTACAGTGTACCAACTACCTGTAGATTTATATACTGTTCCTATCATTAAGAAAATTTAAACAATAACAAAGGAAAACATTTTATACCAAAAATCATTATTTTGCGACCTTAATCAAACAATTTACTTATCATGAAAAAAAATTTATTATTTATCGGGTTACTGGTTGGTGGCTTAATTTCGTTTTCATTTGTTAATGGAGACCAACCAACGGCTCAGGTTGAGTATAAGGTTGTAACTGTTGTAGAATCTATTGTACCAAATGGGCTTGGGCGTTCTAGAATGATTTCTACTAACGAAACAAAAGACTATAGGAACTTTACGACAACAAGATCTGACGATAAAGATAAAGATGAAAAAAATAAATCAAAAAGAGATGAAATCAGAGTGAAAGATTATGAAGAGACTAAACTTTTAAACTTTTATAACTTAGGTGGTATCCGTTTTCAAAATATTGCTGCTAACGATGCTGTCATGACCTCTAAAGTTAATACAATGATCGCAGAAGGCTGGGAGTTAGCTTTTATCAACACAGGAGTTGAAAGCGAAGGTGGAAAAGGTGATGGCAAAGGTATTTTTATTACCCGTTATACATTCAAGAGATCTCTTTAGTCAGGGAAAAACACTCAAATAAAAAGGCTCGCTAATGGCGAGCCTTTATGTTTTAGTTATTTATAATCTTTTCTTGATGGTTAATTGACTCTTGGTGAATTGCTTTAAACATGCGTAAAATAAACTCTTCGCTTAGTCCTTTTTCATCACCTTCTAACACCATTTTACCTAAAATTTCGTTCCATCGCTTGTTTTGTAACACGGCAACATTCTTTTGTTTTTTAAGTAATCCAATACCATCTGCCACTTTCATACGTTTACCAAGTAATTCGATAATTTGATTATCGACAACATCAATCTGTGCTCTTAAGTTATTAAGTTCTGAATTGTATTCTGCTTCAGAATCTGATTCTTTTCTAATCTTTAAATCTTTCATTATCTGAACAAGACTACTTGGCGTTACCTGCTGTGCAGCATCACTCCATGCATTTTCAGGATCAAAATGTGTTTCTACCATTAAGCCGTCAAAATTAAGATCTAAGGCTGTTTGAGAAACCTCTAAAATCATATCTCTATTCCCTGTAATATGAGAAGGGTCATTAATTAAAGGCAAATCTGGAAATCTATTCTGAAACTCAATAGCCAATTGCCATTCTGGTATATTTCTATATTTAGATTTTTCATACGTAGAAAACCCTCTATGTATAGCACCTAAATTTTTAATGCCCGCAGAATATAATCGTTCAATTCCACCTAACCATAATGATAAATCTGGATTTACTGGATTTTTAACCAATACAATTTTATCGGTTCCTTGTAAGGCATCGGCAATTTCTTGCATTATAAAAGGGCTTACAGTAGAACGTGCACCAATCCATAATAAATCGACATCATGCTCTAAAGCTAATTTTACATGTGCTGCATTTGCAACTTCTGTACAGGTTTTCATTCCTGTTTCTGCCTTTACTTTTTGCAACCATTTTAAGCCTAAAGCTCCTACTCCTTCAAAATTACCCGGACGCGTTCTTGGTTTCCAAATACCTGCTCTATAGTAATTAACATCTGTATCTTTTAGCTCGTGTGCTATTTTTAATACTTGCTCTTCAGTTTCTGCACTACATGGTCCTGCTATCACTAAAGGATGATCTAGATTCATAGCATCCAACCAGGTTCTCATTTCTTTCTTATTTTCCATTTTTGCTTTTAATTCTTAATTACTATTGTATTCCGTTTAATATGTCTTTTATATGATTTGTTTTATCCATTTCGTTATAAACAGCTTCAAAATCATCGTCTTCCATCAGTTGTTTAAAATGCTTTAGATTATTAATATACTCGTCTAAAGTCTCTATAACATTTGTTTTATTTTGTTTAAAAATTGGTGTCCACATCGCTGGTGAACTCTTTGCTAAACGCACTGTACTCGCAAAACCACTACCTGCCATATCAAAGATATCGCGTTCATTTCTTTCTTTATCAATCACTGTTTTTCCCAACATAAACGCACTGATATGCGATAAATGTGAGACATAAGCAATATGTTTATCGTGTGCTTTAGGGTTCATATAACGAATTCTCATCCCTAAATCTGAAAACAACTTTAATGCTTTTTCTTGAAGTTTGAAGGCTGTTTCTTCTACTTCACAAATAATATTCGTCTTGTTTTTATACAAATTACGAATTGCGGCTTTTGGACCAGAATGTTCTGTACCTGCAATAGGATGTGCTGCTAAATAATTTCTGCGCTTAGGGTGATTTCTCACTATATCACAAATATCTTCTTTAGTAGAACCCACATCAAAAACAATGGCATCCTCAGAAATATGATCTAACACTTTAGGCAAAACCTCTAAAGTTGCATCTACAGGAATCGCTATAATTACGACGTCTGCTTTATTTAAATCTTCAAAATGTGCTTTTTCATCAATAACACCTAATTGCAAAGCCTCTTCAAGATGTGCTTCAGTTGAATCAATACCAAAAACCTTACATTTTGGATGTAAAGCTTTTACATCAAACGCAAAACTGCCGCCAATTAATCCAACTCCTATTATAAAAATATTGTTCATACTTACTAAACTCTTGCTATTGCTTCTTCTATAACTTCTTCAGAAGCACATAACGAAAAACGTACATATCCTTCTCCATTACTTCCAAAAACGGTTCCTGGTGTTATAAAAATTGAATGTTCTTTTAAAACCAAATCTGTAAATTCTTCAGATTTTATATGAGGTGGTAATTTTGCCCAAACAAATAAGCCTGTGGCATCTTTATCATAAATACAATTAAGGTTTTCTGCTAATTTCCAGATTAATTCTCGCCGTTTTTTATACACACTATTCAAGCTTTTAAACCACATGTCTGAACATTTTAAAGCCTCAATTGCTCCTTTTTGAATGCCATAAAACATTCCTGAATCCATATTGCTTTTTACGCGTAATACTGCGTTTACAAAATCGTAATTACCAACTAACATTCCAACGCGCCAACCAGCCATATTAAACGTTTTACTTAACGAATTCAACTCTAAACACACGTTTTTTGCATTTTTATATCTTAAAATACTTATTGGCTTTTCATTTAATATAAAACTGTATGGATTATCATTTACTATTAAAATATCATGCCGTTTTCCAAAGGCAATTACGCGATCATAAAACTTATTTGTAGCATTCACACCTGTTGGCATGTGCGGATAATTAATCCACATAATTTTTACACGCTTTAAATCTAAACGCTCTAATGCTCTAAAATCTGGCAACCAATTATCTTTTTCATTTAAGTCGTAATAAATAGGTTTTGCTTCCAACAATTTAGTTACAGACGCATAAGTTGGGTAACCAGGATTTGGAACTAAAACCTTATCCCCTTTGTTTAAAAAAGCCATAGAAATATGCATAATCCCTTCCTTACTCCCCATTAATGGCAATACTTCTGTTTGAGCACTTAAATTGACATTATAATGGTTTTTATAAAAATTAGAAATTCCTTCTCTCAATTCTGGCAAGCCTTGATAGCTTTGATATTGGTGTGCTTGCTCATCTATTAAACTATCTTGAAGCAACATCGTAGCTTTAAAAGGTGGCTCTAAATCCGGACTACCAATACCTAAGTTTATGATTGGCTTTCCTTGCGCTTTTAAAAGCGCAACCTCTCTCAACTTTTTAGAAAAGTAGTATTCTTGAACACTCTGTAAACGTTTAGCAACTTCTATCATCATCTTGTATTTTTATATTCTCCCAACACTTTAAAATTTTCTGCCATTAAATTTATAATGGATTTAGCTTTTTCAAAGTCTTTATATGTTTCAAATCTTACATCAACAAAAAAAGCATATTTCCAAGGGGTTTCAATTTTTGGTAACGATTGTATTTTAGTTAGGTTGAGTTTACAATCGCTCAGCACATTTAAAATTGCAGCCAAACTTCCTCGCTTGTGATCTAATTCAAATTTTAGTGATGCTTTATTGACTTCATCTGGCACTATTTCATCATTATCGCGCTTTACAATAACAAAACGCGTTTCGTTGTGTTTTATCGTTTGAATACTTTCTGCCAAAACCTTTAAACCATATAACTTTCCTGCATTTTTACTTGCAATAGCTGCAATTCCTTTTATATTTTGCTCTGAAATCTGTTTTGCAACATCTGCTGTATCCTTAGCTTCTACCAGTTTTATCTGCGGGTATTTTTTAAAAAAAACTTTACATTGCAATAATGCCATTGGGTGTGAATGTACCTCAGTAATATCTGCTATAGACTGATTGTTTAACGCTAATAAATTATGCTGAATATCTAAATAATGCTCACCGACTATTCTTAAATTATGAGTATCAATAAGTGCATAATTAGGAATTATTGAACCTGCTATAGAATTCTCTAATGCCATTACAATAAAATCTGTATCTGCATTTAACAGACGTTCTACAGTACTGTCAAAAGACATACACTCTACAACTTCTGTAGTGTCACTAAAATATTGCTGAGCCACTTCGTGATGAAATGATCCTTTTATTCCTTGTATGGCTATTGGTTTTTTCAAATTTTTTATCTTTTAAATTCTGAATCTTATCCAGAATTATTTCAACTTCAAAAACGCTGAAACAAAAAAAGTCTCGATTAAATCGAGACTTTTAAAACTATATTTTAAATAAAACATACTCAGTCTCGTTCCTTTAACTAAAAAAGAAATAAAACCAGTTATAATATGCTCTAGATATGTTCATATTCATTGTCCACATCTGTGGAAATCTATAATTATAATGCTAATGTAATTATTATTTTTACAAATCAAAATTGTTGAAATGCTTTTTTGAGAAATATTCTAAAGTTTTAAAGAATTATCAATATTTGTGATACACTATTCTGAATTACTTATTTTTGACTAAATTTCTTTCTATATGTCTATTGAAGTTCAAAACATTACAAAACTATACAAAAACCAAAAAGCACTTAACAATGTTTCGTTTAAAGTAAACGATGCTGAAATTGTTGGTTTTTTAGGTCCTAATGGTGCAGGAAAATCGACCATGATGAAAATCTTAACCACGTACATTGAAGCTTCGGAAGGTTCTGCTAGTGTAAATGGTTTTGATGTAACTTCCGATAAAAAGAATGTGCAAAGTAGTGTTGGTTATTTACCAGAGCACAATCCGTTGTACACCGAGTTATACGTTAAAGAATATTTAAATTTTAATGCAAATGTGTATGGCACTCCTAAGTCCAGAATTAATGAAGTTATTGAACTAACTGGATTAATTCCTGAAGCATACAAAAAAATTGGCCAACTTTCTAAAGGTTATAGACAACGTGTTGGCTTGGCAAATGCCTTATTACACAATCCGGACGTTTTAATTCTAGATGAGCCAACAACAGGTTTAGACCCTAATCAATTAGTAGATATCAGAAACTTAATTAGAACTATTGGTAAAGAAAAAACCATTTTTCTTTCTACACATATCATGCAAGAAGTTGAAGCTATGTGCGACCGTGTTATTATTATAAATAAAGGTGAAGTTGTTGCAGATAAATATTTGAAGGATTTAAGAGATGGCCAACAGCAGGTTGTGATTGTTGAATTTGATTATAGAGTTGAAGATGCATTTCTCTTAAAACTTCCAAAAGTAGATGCGGTAAAAAACACACACGATTTTATTTACGAAATCACCTTTTCTACCAAAGAAGACATGCGCTCTCATGTATTTGATTTTGCACATGATAATGATTTAAAAATTCTACAACTAAACCAGAAAAACGCGAGTTTAGAAAGCTTGTTTCAAGAACTAACAAAATAGGCCTGCAGTAATAAAGCTTGTTATAGCAATTTTTAATCTTTACCTAAATATACAAGCACCTCTTATACATTGGTGATTTATTCTTAAAACCTAAAAGTTTAAAACTGTTTTTAATAACGCTTGGCATAAACACATAAGTATTCTAAATTATTTATAAGATTTGTAGTATTGAAACCATTCACGGTTTATTCAAACAACAACTGTCCTGTATAAAACCGCTCAACTTCTACAATGGGAGGTTCATTAACAGAAATTAAATTACCTGTACTTTTAAGATTTCCTGTAAGTTTTTCTTGTGGATTTACAACCATATCATTACTACTACGGTGAAAAACATGAACGTTTTGAGCCAATAAGTGTTCTCCTTCAAAACGACCTGAACCGGAATAAAAGCCCACAAACAAATCTTCTACAACACCATTTATATAATAAAAGGAAAGATTATTGGACTCAATATTTAGTCTTTCTGAATTAATTTGGAGTCTAAAATCACCAACTGCAAACTCACTTATTCCATTAAAATCTTCTGAATACAAGTTTAAGGTATTGTAATTTAAAACACCATCAGAAGAAATAGAGTATTGGGTTGATGTTCTTATTTCTTTAAGGTTTGGTGCTTCAACATAAATTTTAGTGATACCATAATCTCTTACATAATTACAAGAATTATGATCTGTTAATACCAGTTGGTTTCCAATAACTTCAACCTTAACATCGTTAATTAAATGTTCCCCTGTTTCAACAATCACCTTATATTCTGGAGCTTCTTTTATTATTAATTCAATATCTCTATTCACAATAATACGCTCAAAGTCTAACACAACAACCTCTTGCTGTATAATATTACCTGAAGCTTGAAAACAATCATTAACATCTTCGCTATTACAAGCACAAAATAGAAAAAGCGTAAGTATGTATAAAATTATCTTATTCATGTATTTATAAAATTTTAAAAGTGCCTTTACTAAATATTAAACTTACAGCCTAACTCCTACACCAAACTCAACAGCTTCAGCTTTTGCACCATGCGATTTTAGCGTAACGGCTCCAAATAAGGTCTTGCCAAAATAGCGCTTTAAACCAATCCTTAAATAAGTTCTCCCCTCAAAATCATAAGGATAATACACATAATAGCCTACTTGAGTTTCAACAGACATTTTATTGACAAATAATTCGTGCCCTACAAATAATCCGACGCGTTTATAGTCATCATCTCTGTTTACATTTAATTCAGGATATGCAACCGACTGGTAATAAATTAGTTCTTTCAAAAAATTAGAAAAGAACACATCTGTACCAAACTGAATAGCGCTGTAATGGCTTAATCGTTTATCTGCATAAGCCGAAAGCACATAAAAGGAATATTGGCCACTACCTATAATGTCACTTTCGTTAATACCAGACCTAAAAGCTAAATTATATTTTACCTTTTCAGTGAATTTACCATCAACGCTATCAGTAATAAAATCTTTATCTTCTGATGCTAAATTATAAGTTAAACCCAGATTAAACGAAATGGTATTAACACTTGTGTTTGGTGCTTTTACATTAGCATTAGAATAATGCACTAAGGTAACACCGGTTTGCAAACCAAATCCATTAAAAAGGCGGTCTTTTTTATAATTGAACATTAGATAGGTTGAACTCAAAATATCAGAGCCAAATGCAATATTTTTTGGATTTTCATATTTATCGTAAGGATTAGTACTATACACTAAACCTTGAGCAATACGCAACATTAAATGGCGCTTAAAGAAATAAAAATTGTAATGTCCGTAGAGTCCAATATTATTCCCTAATACATCATTTTTTAAATCTTGATACATAAAAGACACGCCGTATTCTGGATAATTATAGCGTTGCTCCCAAACTTTGTTTCCGTAAGTTTTTTTATTAAAACTAAAAACAAAACCTTCTGGGTGACCTTTAATTAAGTGGAGAATATCATTGTTGTGAAGTGCTATGTTTCCACCAAAATAATTGAAATCGAAATACGTATTTTTTTTATCGTCTTGTGCGTAGAGCACAACTGAGGTGAGTAATAAAATTATACTTAATAAATTCCGCATTGACTATTATTGAACAGCAAAAATAATCAATAAATACAATTAATAATTGTATTCTAAAATCTAAACTATGACACAAAAAGTGACGCTAGTAAAGAAACAACTGTTAGCAACACAATTTGCACTGCAAATTTAAAATCTGACTTATGCTTTTTAATTAATTTCATCTTTTCTGAGGCTTAATAATACAGTACAAATATCTCATTAAAAGTCTTTTTGTTTGTTAATTAAAGCCTAAGAAATAGTTATCTATTTATGTGCTTAATTAATATTAAATACAGAATTAATTCTCTAATTTACAAACAAGAGATCTAACTTAATTACGTTATTAAATCTTCATTCCATTTAATTTTTCTACTTTTGCCTTATTAAAATTTAAGAGGAAAAATTTGTCTGATTGCAACCTCTAGTACTGAAACCATTTTCAGTACCTGTTCTTTAAAGAGCAGATTCTGAAATTATTTCAGAATAAAAAATGCTAAAGCAGTAAGTTATGTACTTCTCTAGCGACTTGTAATCTAAGTTTTTCAGCAAATAACCATAACCTAAACATAGGAATTTATGCCATATTTATTTACCTCAGAAAGTGTTTCTGAAGGCCATCCAGACAAAGTAGCAGATCAAATTAGTGATGCTTTAATTGATAATTTTTTAGCCTTTGACCCAGAATCTAAAGTCGCTTGCGAAACTTTAGTAACCACAGGACAAGTAGTGCTTGCAGGTGAAGTAAAGTCGAATACTTATTTAGATGTTCAGAAAATTGCAAGAGATACCATAAACAAAATAGGTTATACTAAAAGTGCCTATATGTTTGATGGCAATTCTTGTGGAGTATTTTCAGCAATACACGAACAGTCAGAAGACATAAATCGCGGTGTTGATAGAGCAACCAAAGAAGAGCAAGGCGCTGGCGACCAAGGAATGATGTTTGGCTACGCAACAAACGAAACCGATAACTATATGCCTTTGGCCTTAGATTTATCGCATAGAATTTTAAAAGCATTGGCAGAATTACGTCGCGAAAATAAAGATATCACCTATTTACGCCCAGATTCTAAAAGTCAAGTAACAATTGAATATAGCGATGACAATACACCTCAACGTATAGATTCTATTGTAGTCTCTACACAGCATGATGATTTTGATGCAGAAGATAAAATGTTAGCTAAAATTAGAAAAGATATTGTTGAAATATTGATTCCAAGAGTAGTTGCTAACTTACCAGAACACATCCAATTATTGTTTAATGATGATATAACTTACCACATTAATCCAACTGGTAAATTTGTTATTGGCGGACCGCATGGCGATACAGGCTTAACAGGTCGTAAGATTATTGTTGATACTTATGGAGGAAAAGGTGCTCATGGTGGTGGTGCATTCTCTGGAAAAGATCCAAGTAAAGTAGACAGAAGTGCAGCGTATGCAACAAGGCATATTGCAAAAAATTTAGTTGCAGCTGGGTTATGTGAAGAAATATTAGTGCAAGTATCTTATGCTATTGGTGTTGTAGAACCAATGGGAATTTTTATAGATACATATGGCACTTGTCCTTTTAACTTAACAGATGGTGAGATTGCTAAAAAAGTAGAACAGCTTTTTGATATGCGACCAGCAGCAATAGAAGAACGACTAAAACTACGTCAACCAATGTATAGCGAAACCGCTGCTTATGGACATATGGGAAGAACAAACGAAGTTGTAAGTAAAACATTTGAACAACCAAATGGAGAACCTATAACTTTAGATGTAGAATTGTTTACTTGGGAAAA
>Ga0209344_10002558_pt1 | contig 19913 bp, 18 predicted proteins | sample Cruoilmetagenom6_FD_187293 | JGI IMG/M metagenome (GOLD analysis project Ga0209344, IMG submission 187293) | Oil polluted marine microbial communities from Coal Oil Point, Santa Barbara, California, USA - Santa Barbara Oil Seep Sample 6 (SPAdes)... | ecosystem: Environmental > Aquatic > Marine... | reverse complement strand
CATTATCAAACAGCGCGTTCATGCCGTCGCGCACGGCGGCGGTCATTTCGGCGGCACCGCCCTTGTTCATCATCGAATAGCTGACGCGGCTCATCAGGTCTTCGCCAAAGCGGATCTGCGGGTTCATGATGCCGGACGACGCGATCACCTCGCCGGTGCCCAGATCGCAAAGATGTGCCGCGATGGTGGTGGAGCCGAGATCGACAGCGAGGCCGTAAACCGTGCCTTCATAGAAACCGGGCCACAGGTGCATGATGCGCGGTGGGTTTTCGTCGTCGCCTAGGTTGACGGCGCAAGTGACCTTCCAGTCACCCTTGCGCAGGATTGGCTGCATGGTTTGCAGAATGTGCAGATCGGCATGGACATTCTTGAGCTCCCATTGCTCGTCCAGCGCCGTGCAGAGTCGCTCCAGATCGCCCGAGGGTTTGTGCATGTCGGGTTCTTCGACCTCGACGTAAAACAGCCGGGTCGATGGATTCAATGTGATCTCGCGTGCCTCGGCGCGCTTGCGCACAACCTGCTTGTGCACCTGGCTCTCGGGCGGCACGTCGATGACCACGTCGCGCTGCACCGTGGCCTGACATCCCAGGCGGCGGCCCTTTTTCAGGCCGCGCTTGTCGTCGTAGCGCTGTTCGACCGAGTTCCATTCCGACAATGCGTCTTCATGGACGGTCACGCCGTGTTTGGAAAATTCACCATATGACGGCGTGATCTGGCATTTAGAGCAGATACCGCGCCCGCCGCAGACCGAATCGAGGTCCACTCCCAACTGCCGTGCAGCGGTCAGAACGGGTGTACCCACGGGGAAACGGCCACGTTTTCCCGAAGGGGTGAATACGACGAGAGGATCGGTGCTCATGGCGACTCCATCTGGTGGGCGATCTACATGGCCGGACCATAGTGGTTTGCGCGCCGTTGGGTAGGCCGCAACCGGCAAAATCTGGCTTTGGCGCGTCATGCGCGCATGTCTTGATCCCTCGCGGCCCTCGCAGAGCCGACCGGTGTCACATCCATGTCCGCTCTTTGCATGCTTCGTGATCATCCGCGCCGCAGGCAGCCCCTCAAGCAGCGCATGCACTGGAAAGGCGCGAATTGACCTTTCGTCTTTTTCATATCCATGCAATAGGGAAGCGCCAAACGACCCCATGCATGGAGATACGCTATGGAAATTCGTGAGGCCCTGACATTCGACGATGTTCTGCTGGTCCCCGCTGCGTCAAATGTGCTGCCGAGCACCGCAGACACACGTACGCATGTGACCAAGTCCATAGCTCTCAACATCCCGCTACTGAGTTCTGCCATGGATACCGTGACCGAGTCGCGCATGGCGATCTGCATGGCCCAGGCCGGGGGCATGGGCGTGGTGCACCGCAACCTCAATCTCGAAGAACAGGCCGAAGAAGTACGGCGAGTGAAGCGGTTCGTCAGCGGCATTGTCTATAACCCGATTACCCTGACACCCGATCAGACATTGGCCGATGCGCAGGCACTGCAGGAACGCTACCGCGTGACCGGATTCCCGGTGGTGGACGAGAGCGGGCGCGTCGTGGGGATCGTGACCAACCGCGACATGCGCTTCGCCGAGGATCCAAAGACCCCGGTACGGGTGATGATGACCAGCGATGATCTGGCCGTGTTGCAGGAACCTGCAGAGCTCGAAGAGGCCAAGTCGCTGATGAAGGCGCGGCGGATCGAGAAATTGCTGGTCACCGATGGCAAGGGCAAGCTGACAGGGCTTCTGACGCTGAAGGATACCGAACAGGCGGTTCTGAACCCGAATGCCTGCATGGACAAGCTGGGGCGCCTGCGCGTCGCGGCGGCCTCGACCGTCGGCGATGCCGGTTTCGAGCGCAGTCAGGCGCTGGTGGATGCGGGCGTGGACATGATCGTGATCGACACCGCGCATGGCCATTCCGAGGGTGTCGCCCAGGCGGTGGAGCGCGCCAAGAAGCTGTCGAACGAGGTGCAGGTCGTCGCCGGAAACGTGGCCACGGCCGAGGCCACCCGAGCGCTGATCGGCGCGGGCGCGGATGCGATCAAGGTCGGCATCGGTCCGGGCAGCATCTGTACCACGCGGATGGTCGCAGGTGTTGGCGTGCCACAGCTGACTGCGGTCATGGATTGTGTCAGAGGCGCGGGCGACATCCCGATAATCGCCGATGGCGGCATCAAGTTCTCGGGCGATTTTGCCAAGGCGATCGCGGCGGGCGCGTCCTGCGCCATGGTGGGCAGCATGATCGCGGGTACTGATGAGAGCCCGGGCGAAGTGATCCTCTACCAGGGGCGGTCCTACAAGGCCTATCGCGGCATGGGTTCCCTGGGGGCGATGGCACGGGGCAGCGCCGACCGGTATTTCCAAAAGGATGCCGCGAGTGACAAGCTGGTGCCCGAAGGGATCGAAGGACGAGTGCCGTACAAAGGCGCTGCGGGCGCGGTCATTCACCAGTTGGTTGGCGGCCTGCGCGCGGCGATGGGGTATACCGGCTGTGCGACGGTCGAAGCGATGCGCAAGAATTGCCATTTCGTCAGGATCACCGGTGCTGGTCTGACCGAGAGCCATGTGCACGACGTTCAGATCACCCGCGAAAGCCCGAATTACCGCATCGGGTAGGGCGCTGTTTTTAATGATTTTAGGGGCCCGGGCGAGAGATCGCCTGGGCCTTCTTGCTGGAATGGGGCAGGCGGCCAGTCATCCTGTTCCCCTCGTCAACGACCTAAAGCGACCGGAGTCTTCGGCGCGATCCCCAGCCGAGCAGCCCCAATGCGCCGAGAAGCAGTGTCGCGCTTGCCGGAAGCGGTACAGGTGTAAGCGCCTGCGGGGCGGCATTCGCCCCTTGGGTCAAGAACGCGCCTGATCCCGAAGTGATCGTCACCCCATCCGCAAGCCCGAGACTCGCGAAGCCATCGACTTCCAGATCGAGATCAATCATCGTATTGTTGCCGGCGATAATCGTCGTGGTCAGGTCGGCGAAAAAGTCGAAGCTCTGGGTGTCGGAGGTGACCGGCAGCGTGAACGACAGCGTCCCGCTCAGAACGTCCGATATCGGTAGGTCGCCGGGGCCATAGCCGAAGGACGCCAGATCCTTGCCAAGAGTTCGCTCCGGACCACCGAAGATCGGGAAAGCCAGACTCTTCCAGTTTCCCGCGCTCGCTCCGATCGCCGGGTCGAAGACGGCAAATCGGGTGCTTCCCGTCAGCAACATCGACGCCGCCGGGTTGGCCAGGTCCGTGGTGGCGTCGACCGCTATGTTGTAGCTCAGCTTGAAATCCACGTTTGTCCCGGCACCACCAGTGATCGTCACCCGATCGCCGAATGTTGCTGTCATCCCGTGGATCGCTCCTATTTCGTTGGATTGGAGTTGTCCGTGCAGGGTGCCTTCCCCGAGCTTCGCATTCGTCTTGATCAAGGTCGTGCCATTGACGTAGCTGGTGCTCTTGTTCGTTTGCCCATCTTCCTCCAGCCCGCCGCGCAACGTGAGAAGAGGGTTGTTGGAACTGATCCGGTCCTGAACGAAATAAGTCGCGGCCCCCGAGGGGCCGGCAAAGGCGAGCATACCAGTGGCAGCGATCGCGAATGGGAGATGATATTTGTGCATCTGTCTTGTTCTCCGTGATGTGTCTTGTCGCATGGCATCCACAGAAGGCCTGCGAAAACTGAGGCGGTCCGGCTCTTAAGTTAGCCGTCGTCAAGAGCCCTTTGATTGGCCCTTCGGATAATTGGATGTGGGGAATTGAAAAAGGTTCCCGCGAGGCCGCGCGAAAACGTGGCGCGATCTTGGGAAAACGCTGTGCGGACGGAGCAACCTATTGCAGAACGTGGGGGGCTATCACCGCGGCAGGCTCATCCCGCCGCTACGGTGGCCGACTTTTCCACCGCTGTTCTCGGCCTAAACTACATAGCTAACAAACTGTCCCGTTGGGCGAGAACTGGTTCTCGTAGAAAACGCGGGCATTTCATGCTAAACGCTTTTACTTGGGAAGCTCTGAGTCGCTTCAGTGTCTGGACATTTTTTCTTTCGTTAAGCGCCCGTGAATTTCTTGGAAGACCTGTTTTTGTCACACGCTCGTTTTTGGATTCTAGAATTTTTAGGGAGGTACACCATGTTCAAAACATTAATGGCGGCGGCGGTAGCGCTTTGCGGTATCTGCGCCACGCAATCGGTCGCCGCGACGCTCAGTTTCAGCTTTTCGTTCGGTAATGAACGTCAGTCCGCCGGTAGCATCGTCACCGGGATCGTATCCGGGCTGAACGATGACGCCACGGGTGCCGCCAGCAGCGTCATGGTGACATCGAATACTGCTGGCTTTGGATTGGGCGAATATGTCGGTAATCCGCAATACAACAGTTTCACGGTTGCAGGCGGCCGGATCACGTCGTTTGAATTCGCTGTTTTCGGCGAAAAAAATGCCGCCCCCGACGTCACCTGTTGCAACCTTGGCCTTTCGTCGAATTACAACATTGATCCGAATAATTTCGGAGCCGGTCTGCAAAATGGCACAAACGTAATTAGCTACAATTACGGTAGGGACAACAATGGAAACGTGCTTGGCCTGTCCTTCACCCCGATCCCCCCGATCACGGCGGTTCCGCTGCCAGCGGCGGGCTGGCTGCTGCTTGCATCCCTGGGCGGTTTTTCCGCACTGCGCCGCCGCAAACGCGCCGCCTGAGCGTCGGCGCTATTCAGCGGTTCTGAATGCTGGCGCAAGTGTTCTGAAACTGACGCTTGCTACCTGCCGGCTACCCGGCAAAGGACCGGATTGGGCTGCGTTTTGTGCGCATCCTCAATCCCGAGATTTTTCTCCGAATCCGGCGGTGTGCCGTCAGGCATGCCGCAATCTGTGCACCCAGTCACCAGGGGCGCAAGGGTGTCGGGGGATAGCGATGTGTCGGCGCGAACCCTTCGACGACAGGCCTTTAGCCCGTGAGTGATCCGAAATAGTCGCTCCAGCTTTGATGCGGTCTGCCTGCGACTTTCGCAAAGTCGCTGGGCACATCGTAAATGCCAAGGCGAATACCCTCATATATGCCGCCGATGATCGGCCCGATGAAATCGCCCAGTTCGGCGGTGCGATCCGCAACGTACTCTTCTGGCGTCATTTCCCGATAGGTCAGCGACGTGCCGAATGCATCGTTCAAGTAATCGGCAAGCTCGGTTTGACTGATCGGAGTGCCCCACAGGTTAAACGTCTGGCCGTTTAAGGTATCGTTGCTCAACAGGCAGGCATAGGCATGGGCCAACTCAGAACGGGTTGTGTAACCGCATTTTCCTGCACCGGCGCTGTTGGCGATCTCGCCTCTGGCTATGTAGCTTGCGATGTATTCCACGTCCGGTTCGATATAGATGCCGTTGCGCCCGATAGCATAGGCAAGCCCGCTGTCGCGCACATCGGCCTCGGTCTGGCGGTTGCTTTGGACGACGGGGGAGAAGGCTGTGCCGTCCTCAGCGCCCTGAATGCTGGTATAAACGATCTTCTGCACGCCCGCAGCCTTAGCGGCCTCAATAACATTGCGGTGTTGCTGGATACGGGCATCGGGGGCATCCATGCCGGATACGAGCAATAAGGTATCAACGCCGTCCAGAGACGCGCGCAACTGCTCCGGTTGTCCGTAGTCGCCAGGGCGGATTTCGATTCCAAGACCCTTTGCATTCGCCGGGGTGCGGGCAAGGCCGATGATGGACTCACCACCTGCTGTCTTGATCAAGTTGCGGGCAATTGCTCCGCCAAGTTGACCGGATACGGCTGTTATCGCGATTGTCATTGGGCGCTCCTTCATTGCGGCAGGCGGGCGCAGGATACGCCCGCCTGAAAGAATTCTTAACCGTGGTAGGCTTGGCTGATGGCAAAGCTGTCTTCGAACCAGTTCCACAAAACCACCTGACCATCGCGCACCTTGGCACGCAGCGCGAACGTAAATTCGCCGATTTCTTTGCCGCTATGAGTGGTGATGCCATTCATACGGCCAAACACAGCAACTGTATCGCCAGAGGCGAAGGCGTCAGTGTTTTCCCATTTGGTGGTTTCAAAGTTAGTCGAAAATACGCCAAAGAACTCAAAGATGGCTTCTTTGCCGACGGTCTCGCCGATCCAAGGCAATGTCGTGTCGCCTTCACTGTGCCAGACCATATCATCAGCCATCAGGCTGCCCATCGTTTCCACATCGCCGCTGCCCATAGCGCCCATAAAGGCCATAACGGTGTCAAAGCTGGCTTGTGTTGTTTCGTCCATCTCTTGTGCTCCAACTTGTGTGCCGAGGATCAACGCAAGCGACGCGCCGAGGGATGTTGTGAGTAAAGTTCTACGGTGCATGATGTCCTCCTGCAGGGTGTCGGCCCAGATTTCTCTGGGCCGTTATCGTTTGATTTACTGGCCAGAAAGCTGCTGCAACGCGCCTGCCCAGTCTTCGACGTGGTAGGTGCGGGCGATGACGCCGTCTTCCAACTCGTGGATGTCGATGGTCATGATGTCAAAGCTGCGGCCTTCACCATCAACACCGAAGAATGGCGCGACAGGTGTGCCAGTTGCACGGCTGCGCACGACGAATGTGTCACCGTCTTGGTGCATGTCTTGAATGGCCCAGTTGAGGTCTGGCATCAGCTGCGCAAAGCCACCCATCTGACCGAGAAACGCCTCGCGGGTTTTTTTGCTACCGGAATAATCGCCCGTGCTGGTCCAGTCCTCGGACGTCGCAGCTTCAAACGCGGTGACGTGTTCTGCGGAACCCGGATTGCTGAGCAGATCGTAGAACGTTGTCACTGTGGCTTTGTCGTCGGCGAATGCACCTGTGGCGAGAGTTGCGAGGGCGGCGGACGCGAAGAGGGTCTTAAATGTCATGGTATTTTCCAGTTTTTGATGAGGGGGGGGAGTAAAGAGTTAGGCAGAAACGACGGGCTGCCAGTCGAGCTTTGGGTTTTCGCGGAACGCGAACCGTTCAAGATGGCTGCCGATCACACGACATGATTTGGTTAGCTCGGCTTGGGTTTCGGCGCTGATAGTAAGCTCCAAAACGCCTTGCTCGGCGGCCAGAACACACTGGCCAAAGGGGAAGGTGATCAGCCCGGATGTGGAGTCAAACTGCACCTCAATCTTGTGCCCGAAGTGCTTGCAAAGTTGTTGCAGGTAGCTGCTGGCCCGTTCGGTTGTGAATTTTGCATTGCTTGTGAACATTGCTGTCTCCTCTGTGTTGAAAACAGAAATAGACAGAACCCGCCTTTATGATTATCCCACTTATTGAGAAATCATTTTTTCAGAAAGTAGAAAGATGATCGAAGACTACCGCAGCCTCGCTGTCTTTGTCGCCATCGCCGACACGGGGAGTCTGAGTGCTGCGGGGCGTCGTCTAAAGCTTTCAACTTCCGTGATCAGCCACCATCTGTCACGACTGGAAGAACGTCAGGGCGTGACGTTGTTCTTTCGCTCAACGCGGTCCATGTCTTTGACACCAGAAGGTCAAATCGCCCTTGATCCGGCTCGCCGGATGGTCGCCGCGGGGGAAGAGGCCCTTGATGCGATTCATGCCGGTAACGAGGAACCTGTCGGCGCGCTTCATGTGGCGATGCCAGCTTTCGGTGAGCACAGCAAACTACACCAGGCGCTATGGGGATTTACCAAAATGCACCCGATGGTCGCGATATCGCTCCAGTGCAGCGATATGCCGACTGATCTGGTAAAGGACGGGTTTGATTTGGCGATCCGGTTGGGCACATTGCGCAGCAGCAGCTTGAAAAGCCGCCGTATTGCAGATTTTGAACGCATACTGGTTGCCTCTCCGGACTATCTGTCAGCGCGCGAGCCCATTGTAACGCCATACGACCTTGAGGCGCATGACTTCATCGCCGTGACGCAAATTCTGCCGATGATGACGTTGGAACGCAAAGATCAATCGGTGAGCATTGCCCCAACCAACATGCGCATTGAGGTGAATACCGTAAATGCCGCCAAGGCTGCCGTGCTGGCCGGGCTTGGTATCTGGCACCTCCCCCGAAGCGTGATCGAGCAGGAACTGACCGAAGGGCGACTGGTTCGGGTTCTACCGGATTGGAACCTGCCCACATTGGGCATTTACGCTGTTTGGCCAGATATCGGACCGCAAAAAGCGCTGACCCGACGCCTGATTGATCACTTCATAGCGCATCGTTCGGATTTGATGTTGTAGCCGCCCTCTATGTAAGCGCGCTTTTAATCTGTCCATCAATCGCGGCAACAACCTTTGCGACTTTGCCCGCATCAGCCGCATCGGGATGTGGTGCCGCAAAGCTTTTGCTGTCGTTGTCAAAGTATCGGCCCGACGCATCTGAAAATTCATCTGAAAGCACCGCGCGGGTCAGGGTATCAACACCGTTGCAGGTCATTTCCTGCGGTCCCAAAGCCCTCACGCACCATCTTGGTGGCCAGTAGAGCCCCCGGATTCACGGCCACCGACATAGGCCCATCCGGGTGATGTGCGGATTTCAGAAATACCGGACAGCGATTACGCTAATTCCCGGACAGCTCGGGCACGGCTGATCATCTGCCTGCGATCATGTTTCGGTTCGGATAGTTTCGGTGTTTTCGGCGGAGGTCAAGGTCGCGTTCCGGTCCTTTCTTCGCATGCTGTCCCCCTTGAGTTCGATGCGGTGTGCATTGTGGACGATCCGGTCGAGGATGGCGTCCGCAATGGTGGGTTCGCCGATCATGTCGTGCCATCCGGACACGGGAAGCTGGGCGGTGATGATGGTGGACCGTCGCTGATAGCGCTCCTCGAAGAGCTCGAGCAGATCGAGGCGCTGTTGGTCGGTCAGCCCATGGGTGCCCCAGTCGTCGAGAACCAGCAACTGGACGCGGGCCAGCTTGTCGACGAGGCGGGGAAAGCGCCCATCGAGCCGTGCCATTGCCATGTCCTCGAAGAGCCGCGGCATTCGGACATAGGAGACAGAGTGATCCAGGCGCGCGGCCTGATGGCCGAAGGCGCAGGCGAGCCAGGTCTTGCCGGTGCCTGTTTGGCCTGTGAGGATGATCTGCTCGCGGGCCTTGATCCAGTCGCCTTGGGCGAGCGCGAGGATCTGGCGGCGATCAAGCCCCCGGCTGGCGGCAAAATCGACATCTTCGATGCAGGCGTTGGGGAAGCGCATCTTGGCGTTGCGCAGCCTGTTGGCGAAGCGCTTGTCGGCGCGGGCCGCAGCTTCCCGGTCGAGCATGAGGCCGAGCCATTCGTTGCGCTCGAGCGCTTGGCCCGGATCCTGTTCGGCCAGAGCCTTCCAGGCGTCTGCCATGCCTGTCAGGCCGAGCGTGGCCATCTGGTCGAGTGTGGGATGTGTCAGCATCTGTTTGTCCTTTCTGGGGTTATTGGTAGTAGCCGGGGCCACGGATGTTGTCGTGGACCGGCGTGGCGGTGATGGGGTCTGGCGGGCTGGGCGCCCGATCCAGACCGGTGATCAGGATGGAGCGCACCGATGCATAATTGACGGTGCCGACTGTCAGGGCGCGTTCGCAGGCCGCTTCCAGCCTGCCCGCCCCGAACTGTCGCTGCAGACCGAGCACACCGAGGGCCGAGCGATAGCCCTGTTCGGGATGCGGCCTGTCGCGCATCAGGCGCTCGACGAGCGCGGCGGCATGATAGCCGGTGCGGGCGGCCCGGCTGATCAGGCTCTCGGGCGTCATGCCACCGTAACGCTGATGCGCCTTTGGCATGTGTTCCTTGACGGTAGTATGGCCGCCGCGCTGGCCCCGGCGGTGATGCAGTGCGACCCTCTCATGATTATGGAAAATCTCGATCATGCGGTGGGTGAGCCGGACATCGACCTGACGGCCGATCAGGCGGTGCGGCACCGAATAGAAACCGTGCAGAACCTCGATATGGTAGTCGGGATGCACCTTGGCGCGCTTCCATTCGGCGTACTCGAAGGGCGTATCGGGCAACGGGCTGAGTGCCGGGCGTTCGATCTCCTCGAACAGCTCACGTCGTGAGCGCCCGACCCGGCGCATGGTCCGTGCATTGAGATCATCGAGCAGCTCGGCAATGGTGACGTTCAGCGCCTCAATGGAAAAGAACTGCCGGTTGCGCAGGCGGGCCAAAATCCAGCGCTCCACGATCAGCACGGCGCCCTCGACCTTGCCCTTGTCGCGCGGCTTGCGCGGCCGGGTGGGCAGCACAGTCGTGTCGTAATGCGTGGCCATGTCGGAGAAGGTCTTGGTCAGCGACGGTTCGAACCAAAGCGGTTTGGCCACGGCGGCCTTGAGATTGTCGCACACGATCGCCTTAGGCACTCCGCCGAAAAACTTCAGCGCGCGAACCTGGGCCTCGATCCAATCGGGCAGTTTTTGCGTCAGGCTGGCCCAAGCATAGGTGTAATTGGACGCGCCCAGAACCGCGACGAAGATCTGCGCGCGATGCTCAACACCTGTGCCCGGGTCGATCACCGGGATCGTGTGCCCGGCGTAATCGGTCTGCATCACCGCGCCGGCCTCATGGCGGTTGCGATACCGCGGGCTGATGCGGTTCTCGAACGCGCGGTAGCGTTCGCAGAACCAGGTGTAGCCATAGCCGTCGGGATGCGCGGCGCGGTATTCTTCCCAGAGCAGCACCAGCGTCACGCCCTTGCGCTTCATCTCCGCAGCCATCTTCGGCCAGTCGGGCTCTGTCAGATCCCGGGGCGGGCGGCCCACACGCTGAAAAAGGACCTGCTTCAGCGTCGCATCGTCATCGCGGCCGGATGGCAATGGCCAGCAGTTCAGACCCGCCTCCCGGGCGCGGTGCAGGTAAGTCGCCACCGTCGTCTTGCTGAGCTTCAGGCGCAGGCCAACCTCGCGCACCGAAAACCCCTGTTCGTGCGTCAGCCGCAATATGGTTCGTATGTCTTGCACAGTCATGCGCCTCGGTTGCTTGCGTCGTGGCATGTCCCCTCCCGGTCTTGTTCAAGACCGGCAGAATGCCGTAACGGCGCAGGCGATGACCAACCGTGCCCAAGGCCCCCGGAGCTGTCCGGGATTTACCGAAACGCGTGTCCGGGAATTACTGAAATCCGTGTCCGGGAATTTGCGAAACCCGCAGATGGGGGCAGCAGCGCCAGCTACCGCCTTACCATCAAGCTGTCAGGGGGGAGGGTTTTGCCGACTCTCACCTACGCGCGGTTGCGTATTGGCACCCCAAGCAGGAAAATGATTTCCCAAGTGTGGGCATCATTCTGCAGCCCACACATTCGTACCCGTCAGCGAGGAACGCTCGGCTGCTTGTCGCTGCCTCAGTGCCGCGGCAACACGCTCGAAATCGGCGTCCGTCAGTGACTTACCGTACCATTGTGGCTCGGCAGGTTCGAACCCGTGGCGGCGGGCCATTTCGGAAATGCGGTCAGCGTCCGACAGTTTCAGATCGCGCCCGAGGCTGTAATCGTCTGTCTCGCCTTCAAGCGCCAAGAGCATCGTTTCGCCAAGGCAGCCCCAGCAGAGATCTTCCGGGAGGTTCTGGAAAGGCCCGAGATTCACGGGGAATGGGGGTCTTACCAAGCCACCATCAAAGACAAGTGCGCCTTGCTCGGAGAGATCGGCCTGTGTCACGTTCGGTGGTCGTGCTACGTCACATACGACCGTGCCGGGGCGCAGTTGTGTCGGATCGAGGAATGTCACCTCGGCACTGGTCGCAACGAGCACCATATCTGCAGTTTCAAGCGCGCTGTTCAGGTCGGTCGTGCCGGTTATCGGAGATGACAGGCCGACTTCAGCGCAGGCTCGGGCGAACTCTTTGGCCACACCCTTGGTCATGACCTCGCCTTGCGGAGGAAGCAAATTCTGCACACAGGTACTCAGGCCGCCTGCTCTGGGGGTCAGGTCCTCTACGGACAAGGTGTGCACCACTTCGTCGGCGACTCTGTCCAAGAATGTCTGCGCTTGTCTGTTGCCGGCATTCCCTACAAGGGTCAGCCGGTTCGCCCGACGGGCAAGCATCAAGCTGGCCAATCGACCGATTGCACCGGTGGCGCCTACTACAACGATATGCGCGTTGGCCGGATCAATCCCGACACGCCGGGCTGCCCTTTCAAGAGCGGTCACGCCAGATACGGTGGTCAGTGTATTGCCACTGGTGACCGGTACGCCGCGGCCGGCGACTGCGGCGCCGCCATTGGTTACGATCGAGGTGAACGCCCCAAGGCCCAGACGATTGGCGCCAAATTCTGCGGCCATGCCGGCGGATGCCTGAATCATGGTTCGTGCGTCTTTTCGGCTCGCGCCCATCATGTCCTTGGGCAAGAGTGGAACCGACATGATCATCCCTTCGGCCGTTGCTCCGGCGCGCGAGGTTCCCCCCGTAACCGGCCAGGCAAAGCCTGGGCCGACGCGCTTGACCCACTCCAGCCAGGTGGCCCGTTCTTCGGTGCTGAAATTGGCGAAGGATGGATCGGACCGCAAGAGATCTTCTTCCTGCGTGTAATGGATGAGGAAACAGAAGCGTCCAGGCACCGATTCTGGCAAACCCCTTGCCGGGCCCTGTTGGGGCATGGCGGGTTCTGTTTTGGCCAGTTGCGCTGCCCGCTTTGGCGTAACGAGGTGCTGCATGAGCGCGTGGTAATCTCCGCGGTCGAGTACATCGCAGACGGCCTCCAGCGCGGTGATGCACCGGTCGATTTCGGACTGGCCCGAGATCAGGGCTGGCTGCAAGCGCATCACGTTGGCGTCGTTGAAGACGGGGGCCGTCAGGACGCCCTCGACATTGAGGAGATAGGAGCTCAAGAGCCCGATGAAGCCTCCGTTCAGCCCGCAAAAGGCCATTGAGGCGGAATCAGCCCGCTCAAATGGTTTGCGGAACACGATTCCGCGCATGTAGCCGCGCCCACGCACTTCGTTCAACACTTCCGGATAGCGCTGCTTGAGTGCGTCCAGTTGGGCGTGGAAATAACGACCGTTGCGTTCTACGTCTTTGATCAACGCGCGGTCGTCCTTCAAGAGTAGGTCGAGCGTGGCATTGGCCACCGCGCAGGCAAGGTTGTTGTTTGCGAAAGTTGAACTGTGCAGGAAGCCGAAGCGGTCATCCCAGACCTCTGGGCGCACGATGACGGCCGAGATGGGCATTAAACCACCGCCCAAGGCTTTGCCGAGTAACAGCATATCCGGGGGTTCCGGGCAATCCTCGCAAGCGAAGAGCTGACCGGTGCGGCCGAGCCCAGTCTGAATCTCGTCAATGATGCTCAGGACGCCATATTTGCGGCAGAGCGCGATGGCAGCACCGAGATATCCCTCATCCAAGGGGCAGACGACGCCGCCTTCGCCCTGGATCGGCTCGAGGATGAATGCGGCGATACTGTCGTGGTCGGCTTCGAGCTTGGCTTCAAGCGCCTCGAGATCACCAAATGGGACATATTCAAATCCGGGAGCAGGGCCGCCGAAATCCTTCTGATACATCGGCTTGCCAGTTGCGGACAGGGCGCCCATCGTCTTGCCGTGAAAGCCGTTGAGGGTCGAAAGAATGTGGTCGCGGCCGCTCCGCGCACGGGCAAGCTTGATCGCGGCTTCCACTGCTTCTGCGCCAGAGTTGGCCAATGTTACGACGTTCAGATCATGCGGCGCGATGCTGGCCAGCTTGTCGGCCAGACGCTCAGCCTCGATAGCCCGCAACGGTTGCACCATTGCGGGCCGCATGAGGCTCTCTTGGTTGCGTAACGCATCCCATATCTGCGGTGGGTTATGGCCAAAGGGCAATGCGCCGTATTGTGAAAGGAAATCCAGGTATTCTCGTCCAGCTGTGTCGTAAAGCCTGCAGCCGTTGCCGTGCGCGAGTTCCAGATCGAGCCCGAAAGTCTCAAGGAGACGCGCACGCGTTGGATTCAGACCATTCATGATGCATTCCTTTTCTTATTCGTGGGCGCCTTAGAAAGGCTCGATGCACCATCGTTCGCCCGAAAGTTGGGCAGCAATAAGACTGAAAAGGTATGTATCGTGGGCCAATAATGGTCCAAATCAGGCGCTTCTGAAAAAATGTCACCAAGTGAAATCATGGGCCACGTGTCCTCAGTATGCGTCTTGTCGGCATCCCGTGTGGGACCAGGACGCCTCCAAAGGACTGATGCCGACACTGGAATATACCTAAGCCGGACAGGCTAGGTTTTGCCGTGAATGGATCGAAAGCGCTACTCGGTGCCGCTCTGGCGTTTGGTCCAACCATCGGTGCCTGCCTGTTATAGTTTTAGCCCGACTTTGTTCTGGGATAACCCTCCAACTACGATTGGACAAGTCAGGTGTCGGATGCGCGGCATAAACTCGCTTACATAGGCTTTTCACGAGAGCTTCACCCGGGAGTGTTCTCGTGATTCAAGCGCAGAATGCGAATGCGTTGCGGCGCAGGGCTGTACCTGATGTCTCTGGCCAAAGACGGGGGGGGCCGCTTTGGGACTGGGGCGAGAATTCAAGGAAACGCCTTTGCGCTTCTGACTTGATACAGCGAGCACGATGGAAGTTCGGAGTAGATAGGGTGCCCCGCACTGAACGGGACACCCTAAACGAAAAAAATCCATGACGAACTATGTTCGTCATGGATGCTTTTTCTAGTCCGTCCCGGAACGCTAAGTTCCGGTTACGCCTGTGTTCAGGCTTTCCGGTCTTTCCGGCGACGACGCGATGCCGCTGTCAGACCGCCTAGGCCGCCAAGAAGCAGCAGAGCGGAGGCAGGAAGTGGAACCACGGAGATTGCGCCAAGGCTACCATCGAATTCAGTAGAATTCGATTCTACCGAGAAGGCGAGCGCGCCAATGTCAGTCCAGTCAAACCCTGCGCCAAAAGTGAACTCGTCCAACCTGAGACTGGTATCAAAGGTCACGATATCAAGGTTAGTCGGATTGAGCAGGTTTTCAAAGTAGGTCGCCACATTCCCGTTCATGTCCCAAGCATAAGCCCGGAAATCGACATCGGAATTCGCGTCAAAACTATTGACGTCAAAATTGAACGTGCTCGTAGCGACTGAACCAGAAACCAAGAGATTTACACCGCCAAGCCCGGTCGTATTGACGGGAATCAACGCTGTGTTCGCATCAGGGAATTCCGGCCCTGCCGGCACGCTGTTAAACGTGAAGGCTTCGGTGGATACACCAGTTCCTACGCCATCATATACAAGCACCGCTTGGCCGGTAATACCTGTCCCGTTCGTGAAGGACACTGCTCCCGAACCAGCCACAACTTCGAACGAAGTGCCAGCTAGGGCTGCAGAGTCGGTCGACGCCCACATGTACCGCTCGCCACCCAAAATGCCCGCTCCCGCGAAGGCATTGCTCGCCGGATTGCCTTGTACTGCAGAAATCACGGCACCCGTAGTATCGAAATCGTCCACGGTAATCGTGGCCGCCATCGCCGCCGGCGCCACAAGCGTCGTTATCGCTGCCAGAGTTAAAGATAGCTTCATATTCATCACAATTTACCCCCATCACTCTTGTCCGGGATTCCCCCATCGAGCGATTCTAAAAATTACCATTGGTTAGGTTTATACTGCTTCATCGCCTGTTGAGTCAACAACGGAAGCCGCAACGGCATGGATTCCATTCGGGAGAGAATGTTTTTCTGGCAAATGACCGGTGATCGGTAACCTTTGGGTTGCAAGAACCGCCGTTTCTTTGGAGAAGAGCGTTTGACGGGCCGAGCAGAGTGAACTTTGGTGTCCGGTAAACCACCAAGCGTTGGAGGCCGTGCTGAAACCGAATCACCTGTTCCTTTACGGCCTGATCGCCGTGTGCTGCGTGATCGAAGCCATGCTGAGCCTTGGCGATCTCGGGCTGATCGGGTCCGATCACTTGCGCCAGCTGGTTTATGATTTCGGTGCGTTCTGGCCAGGCCTTCTGTCAAACTGGAATCCGAACTATGCCGCGCAGCCCTATGTGATGTTCGTCACATACGCGTTTCTGCACGGAGGGTGGATGCATCTTTCGGTGAACATGATCAGTCTGTGGTCCCTTGGCCGCGCAGTACTGAACCGGGTAGGGCAGGGTAAATTCATCCTTCTATATGCAGGGACGAGTCTGTGCGGCGCTGCGGGCTTCGCCCTTCTGGCCCCCAGCCTTCGGCCCATGGTGGGCGCATCAGGATCGTTATTCGGTCTTCTGGGCGCGCTCGTGGCCTGGGAGTATGTCGACCGTGACAACGATCGCGAGGGCCTTTGGGACGTTGCCCGGGTCGTTTGGCTGCTGGTGGTGCTGAACCTCGTGCTCTGGTGGGCAATGGGGGGGCAGCTTGCATGGCAAACGCATTTGGGCGGGTTCGTTGGCGGCTGGATCGGGGCGCTCCTGATCGACAACAAGCCGCGAAAGGATCGCTGAGTGGTGATATGCCGAACTGTTGGCACCTGCTTCGCTGTGTAGAGCGGGAAGTGAGCCATATGGTTTTGCGATATTTGGTTCTGGAAACGCTGGCTGTGGTCTGCGATGGTCCGTTTAGCAGGTCGGTTGGCTCAACCGTCCTATCGCGCGAGTCTGGTCCGATACTTGAGGCAAGGCCATCTCCGCTCCGGGTTTTGTGACTTGATGCGGAAACTGAACGAAGAACGATGAAACAGCATCTGACGGGTTGTACCTTTTGAGATTGATTCTTGGCTTTATAGGCTTGGTCTTTCGTCTGCTTTCCTTCGTAGGAATTGTGGCCGTGGTCGTGGCTTTCCTTTTGTATGATTTCATGACCCGATCAGACGCCTATGCAGGTGACAGTGAGCCTCCGCGCACCGCGATCGTGTTTACCGGTGATTTTGATCGCATTGAAAGAGGTCTCGAACTTCTCTCAATGGGTAAAGTGGAACGGCTGTTCATTACGGGCGTGAATGGTGACGCAGGGCTGAATGTTGACCGCTTCCCCAAACAGTTCAATCTGGACTCTTATGAGACTGACTGGATTGCAACCGGGCAGATCATCCTCGCCCCGGACGCGCATACAACGATTGAGAACGCTCTTGAGGCGGCGTGCTGGCTGGACAACCAGCCTGACGTAAAGGCCGTTACACTTATTACTTCCCGGGAACACATGGCGCGCGCGTCGGTGGCGTTGCAGCACGCGATCGGTCCGATATCCGTTGTGCGGGTGATCTCGAACTCTTCAGATGAATACGACAAGTACCAGATAAATCTGTACGCATTCGGCGAGTTTGCCGCGACGTGGTTCATTACGCTGTTACCCAAGAGCCTATGGCCTGGAAATGAGCCAGCATTGTGTTGGGGGCGTTGAAAAGGGCGTTTGACCTGCTTGGTTGGCGCGCCGGTAGACTGTGCTACCTAACCCTCTCGCAACCTACCCCGTTAGAATCCGCGTTTTAATGAAGCGATCACACTTACTAGTATAGAAGGCCATTGGCTTCTTGCCTGCGCATCGGGGCGCCTAGGTGGGATTGTTACAGGAACAGACTTGATCGTGAGCGTGCTTGTTTTGTCCCTGTCGGGCGCCACCTGCTATAGCGAATGAAAATGTAACCCCGAGCTCTCGGAGAGATCGCATGGCAGCGCGCTGGAAAAACACCCTGACGGAAAACGATGTAACGCCCGAAGCCGTCTATCTGAACCGGCGTCAGTTGATGGCAGGTGCAGGGGCTGCCGGCTTGATCGGTCTGCCGGGGCTGGCACGCGCCGATGCGTTGGAGCCGAACCCCTGGGAGGACATCACCGGATACAACAACTATTATGAATTCGGCACCGGCAAGGAAGACCCGGCCAAATACGCCCATATGCTGACGACCGCTCCCTGGAGCATCACGATTGACGGTCTGGTGGACCGGCCGGGGGCTTATGCGTTGGAGGACGTCCTGGCCAAGATGAAGATAGAGGAGCGCATCTATCGGTTCCGCTGTGTCGAGGCGTGGTCGATGGTGATTCCATGGAACGGTTTCGAGCTGCGTGATCTTCTGGAAATGGCGGGAGTGCAGACAGCTGCAAAATACGTGGCGTTCGAGACGATGCTGCGTCCCGACGAGATGCCGGGTGTCGCCACGCCGGTTCTGGACTGGCCTTATGTAGAGGGTCTGCGGCTTGACGAGGCGGTCAATCCTCTGACGATCATGGCGACGGGGATCTATGGCAAGGATATCCCGAACCAGAATGGTGCGCCGTTGCGGTTGGTCGTGCCGTGGAAGTATGGCTTCAAGTCGATCAAGTCCGTGGTGCGGATCACACTGACGGACGCAGAGCCGCCGACCAGCTGGAAAAAGGCGAACACACGCGAATACGGGTTCTACAGTAATGTGAACCCCGAGGTGGACCATCGCCGCTGGAGCCAGGCAACCGAACGGGTGATTGGTGGCGGTCTGTTCGCCAGCCGCCAGGATACGCTGATGTTCAACGGATACGGCGAAGAGGTTGCCGCCCTATACCAAGGTATGGACCTTGGCATTAACTACTGATGGTTGACCGCAAGCTCCTGACCGGCGGCCTGCCGGGATCGGTGACGATGGCGATCTGCTCTATCACATGCGTGCCGACCGTATTCATCGGGGTCGAAGAGGAATGCATGGATAGAGAGGGAGCAGGGCCGTGGCTGAACTGACTTTCATCCTGACTTGCCCCGAGTGCGGATCTGGCGGGCAAGAGTATATGACGACCGATACTTGCTGCTGGCTTAATGAACGTGAGTTCTGCAAATCGGTGCAGAGCCCAAGACAAGGTGATTTTTTCGAATCCTGCTCCTATAGAACGGTTAGAACGGTGCCCTGTCCGTCGGTTCAAAGTGGGATGGGCTGCTGCGGATGAGCGTCATCGATCGCATCAACGGATTTGCGCGCCGAGTGCCGGCCCGGGTTGTCTACATCCTCGGACTGATGCCGGTGCCATGGTTTCTATATCTTGCGCAATCCGGGGGGCTGGGGCGCGAACCGATCAAGGGGCTGGAGCACGAGCTGGGTGAGTTGGCGCTGCAACTGCTGATCGCGGTTCTCTGCATCACGCCACTGCGCCGCCATGTTGGCATCAACCTGATCAGGTTCCGCCGGGCGATTGGTGTTCTGACCTATATATATGTCTCGCTGCATCTGATGGTTTGGCTGGTGCTGGATATCGGCATCCTCAGCCAGATCTGGGCGGATATCGTGAAGCGGCCTTATATCACAATCGGTATGGCCGGATTCGTTGTGCTGACGCCTCTGGCGCTGACATCCAACAACCGTTCAGTGAGAAAGCTGGGTTCGCGTTGGCGTAAGCTGCACAAGCTAACCTATCTGGCCGCTTTCCTGGGCGGGCTGCACTACGTGATGCTGGTGAAGGGATTCCAGCTGGAGCCACTCCTATATATGGGTGCGATTCTCGCACTGCTGGCCATTCGAGTTAATCCGGGTGCACGAATCCGGTCAGCCTAGGGCGATAGTCGCGCGATCGAGGTGGAATCGTGGGCGAATCCGGAAGACTCACGCGGCCTAAATCGGGAATCGCCGGGCTAGAATCACGAAAACGACTCGTTCGCCGAAAAATTTTGGCAGGAATCACGCGAGTCGGAGGTGATTCAGGGGGCGAGTCGAGGGTAATCGTACAGGAATCGCCGTCGACTCTGGGGTGCCAAGGTGAAAGACCCCCAAGATGTTGCGTGTGACCCTTGGTCGGGGTGGCAACATAGTTGCGCCAGAGCGGGTGATTTCGAAGTTTTCGGTGCGTAACGTACTCTTTTCCAAGGAAAAACGCGGAATGTAGAAAAAAGATGACGTTTCCAGAAAAAAGGGGTTGCGGGCCCGAGGTTCAAACCGTAAATACCACCTCACCGGCGGCGCAGAGATGCACACCGGGACGCCAGACGGGACAACGGAGCGACGCTCCAGCGGATCAGACGGTAAGAAAAAAATGGGGTAAATGAAGCGGGTCGCGCTAGAACTTTTAGCGCTTCCGGTTGATTTTGTCTCGGAGCTTTTGGGTTCCACGTTCTTTGAAATTGATGATATCTGAAGAGATATGTGGGCGGTTTGGTTCATTCGATGAACAAACAACTGCACATATATCGTGCTG
>Ga0209344_10002556_pt1 | contig 19921 bp, 19 predicted proteins | sample Cruoilmetagenom6_FD_187293 | JGI IMG/M metagenome (GOLD analysis project Ga0209344, IMG submission 187293) | Oil polluted marine microbial communities from Coal Oil Point, Santa Barbara, California, USA - Santa Barbara Oil Seep Sample 6 (SPAdes)... | ecosystem: Environmental > Aquatic > Marine... | reverse complement strand
AGGGGCTATCGCCTCAAGCCGCGATGACGTGATGGTCGTCCCTTGCTCGATGACTAACTCTGTATCGGCGCGACGGCTTGCTTCCCGGGCCAGCGCCAAGCTTAAGCAGTGTCCGGCATCCAATATTAGCAGCTTCAAGACACCTCCCCCCTATAACGCCCAGCCCTATGCTGCGCGGCGAATAGCGTCCTCAAAAGGGTAGTGCACTCCATATTTACATCATCTCCTGGGTGGGTTAGCTGTATCGCCCACTATGCAAGCGTTTCGCCCCCCCCGCTCGCTCAAATGACAAAATTAATGCATGCGCCATGTATAGAAAAGACGTTTTTCCACAGTGTACAGCAGCTAGGATGTCGACTCTATTTGTGCTGTTGTAATAATGCAGTCTTATTCGAAAGAAACAGATGCTAAATGCCGTGTTGCCTTATGGAAGATCGGCAATCCACCATTTTTAGAGAACTAAATATCCGGCTATCAAGGGAGCCCATTCAGAGTACTTCATAAATATCCCCACCACCGAATTCTACGCATGCTGCCTTTTAAGAACTTACCTTGACAACATCGTCATTTCTGACGATGCTTAGCGCATGAGATATCCAGGCGGAAAAGGCAAGTGCTATCAGCGCTTGATCAATCTGATGCCACCGCATCAGACATACATTGAATCCCACCTTGGTGGTGGAGCCGTGATGCGCAACAAAAAAGTTGCGCATCGAAATATTGGCTTGGACCTCGATGCCAAAATTATTGAGCTTTGGCAGATGGAACTTTCAGACACTTGCGAGCTTTATCAAGTCGACGCAGTCGCTTTCCTTGAAGCGTATTCGTTTGAAGGCCAGGAGCTGGTGTATGTCGATCCGCCTTACGTTCCAGAAACCCGCCGTCGAGCGAAGGTCTATCGCTGCGATTATTCAAAAGCGGATCATATTCGTTTGTTACGATGCTTGGTCTCACTACCTTGCAACGTGATGCTTTCAGGCTATGACTGTGACCTTTACAACCGTGAACTTGTCGGATGGCGCAAGGTGAGTTTTCCGGCTAAAACACATGCAGGGGTGCGCGAGGAAACGGTGTGGATGAACTTCGAGTCACCAAGTCATTTGCACGACAGCCGCTACTTAGGCGAAACGTTCCGTGAACGCCAAACCATACAACGTAGGCAAACTAGGCTCCGCAATCGTATACAGAACCTAGCCCCCATTGAGCGACATGAGCTATTGCAATGGATGCAGAAGCACTACGGTAATGCCGAGGAGTCCGCTTGATGCAGCTAGGAGCTATTTTTATGAATCAAGTGGTCTTCAACATTGAGCTGCCTAAGGCAGACTCTGAAGTTATTCCGGGCGTTCCGTGGGGAGCCATGGAAGCGTTCCCAACACCGGCTTATTGGGCCTACCAAGTGTACGCCCGTCGCCTCACTGGAGATCGGGTCAACTACAAGCTTGGGACGACACTAAAAGAAGAAGTTGGTGCCTGTCTGTTAGGAGGTCATGGAATCCCCGCAAACGTTGGTCTCGCCGCCTTTCAACATGTTAAAGAACGCGGTGCTTTTGGTAACCAACCACCGGCTGAAGAAAGTCTGCTTGAATGGCTAAAAGAGCCCCTGGCGATTGATAGCCGCCAAGTGCGATATCGTTTCGCCAAACAGAAGGCCCGATACTTATATGCGGCTCTTCAAAAGCTGTCTGTTGAACAACCCCCGTTAGGATCTGGCAAGGCACTGCGTGACTGGCTTCTAGATATTCCAGGCATCGGTTATAAGACTGCATCATGGGTAGCTCGTAATTGGCTTGACGCAGACGATGTGGCTATATTGGACATCCACATTCTCCGCGCCGGGCTGCTAGGCAACTTCTTTGAAAGCAATTTGACCGTAGAGCGCCATTATCTAGAGCTCGAAGAGCAATTTATCCGTTTTAGCAAAGGGCTAGGTGTCAGGGCGTCCGAGCTTGACGCTTTGATGTGGCTGGAAATGATGTCTTCGCCTGACACAGTGCATAACATCATGGGTATGGGGCACCGTAAGAATGCATCAATCTCCCGTAGGCGTGCCAAGAAGAGCAAGGCCAACTCCAGCCAGCTTCCCCTTATCGGCTAAAGCACTTGCCCATGGCTCACCTGTGATACCTAGTGGACAGAAGTTGAGCCCCTGGGCTGTTGCAGTCAATGCCATGACTCCAAGCAGAGCCCCTGCATCCCGCCAAACTAAGCTAGAACCGTCCTGGTATTTGCCCAATGTTTTTCCAGGCTCGGCTAAAAACAGGATACGTATTGCTTTTTCTCCGCCCAGAACCTGCAGGCTGAGTTCATAAAGACCTGCAAGTCTTTTGAACGCATATACGAGCTCGACCAATTGATGAGCCCTGGGTTCGTACAACCACCATCGATCATCATTAGGTTGTTTCACGATAATGTGAATAGGGTGAATCGCGCCTGCTGAAGGCGATGCTCGATGCTCTAGTGCGAAACCAAGTTTAGTCGAGCCTATTCCACGAGTTCTGCAGGCGTGCCAGAGGAAAGTTCCGAGCTGTTGGTCATAGACAACGCCGAATTCACGTTGCGACGTACGGGCATCCAGAACCTCGCTAAACGGTCGGGTTAGCGCCTCATTAGGAGTAGGAAGTGAACATACCTCGCCTAATTCCCATTCATAAGGTTCGTAACTTTTTGGAATGGGCCTTGGCAGAGGATCACCCAAATCGATCCAAGTCATATCCCACCTCTTGAAATACTTCCATGTATTTGTTGCAACCACGGCAGTCACCGCATGCAATATGCGATTTGTGACAGCTGTGAGCCCAAGCCAGTAGGCTTGCAGGAATACGCGACTCACGGATTAATTCTACAGTAGAGAGCTCGATGGCAGGGGCCTCTACTACCATGCCGCCCTCTTGTAAGTTGAGCAGATGGCTGATAGCCGACATGAATTCAGGCGAGCCATCCCTGTGAAATCCATCTGACTTTACGGTTCCCAGCCACAGGTGGGTGACGCCGAACGTGATAGCCTTCATCGCCGTCAGCGTAACTAGCATCTGGTTCCTGAATGGCCACCAATCCGACGCTGGAGCCAAGCTGTCGGCTTGCCTACCAGCCATATCTCCCGACCCCAGTTGGCGGCAGTCGATCTCAATTACATGATGAGGAATATCTAATTGTTGGCAGATATTCATTGAAGCTTCGATTTCAGCCTGAGCCGCGAGCTGACCATAGTTTAAAGTGAATGCGATCTCCGGACGCTTCCACCAAGCAAGCGTCAAGGAATCCATGCCACCAGAAAGCATCAATCCTGACTTCATAGCACCATCGCTTCCCAAACAGTCTGGTAGATTGCACTGACGTAGTCATCTGTGATTCGACAACCTGAGCCTTCCATCATTTTCTTATCCTGCTCAGATTCATTTTCCGCATAAAAGACAACGGGTTTGTTCAATGCCCTAGCATAACCAATCTCATAGATAGTGCCCGAATCAAGCCCATCACCGATCGCAAAGAGAGCGTCGCAATCGCGCACCCCCTCAAGATCCTTCTCAACTACGTCCTCTGCTGAGCCAATACCGACGTCGTGATAGGGGGAAAAAACATCTAGTCCCATTGCCAGTAGATCCCTTCGAGCCTGCCCGACCATCCACAGCTCCGCAAGTGTGAAAAATGGGCCAGCGAGATACACCTTAGGGGCATATCCGGCACGATAACGCGCTGACGGCTGCAGCTCCTGCGGCTTGAAGTTATCAAGCAAGGCTGGGTCTGGAAACCCTTGGTTCTGGCAATAGAAGGCCGTAGCGATAGAGGCAATTAAAGCCGCATCATGAGCCGAAAGGTCATTGTCCATCCAACCCAGTGCAAAATGAGCTGCGAAGGTGTCTCCAGAGCCAATCTTCCATACCTGCTCAGTACGGTATGCGGGTACAGTAGAGATAGCGCCTTTGTCATACACCACGGCCCCCAGCGGCCCCATCTTAATGACAACTACCTCAGCGTTTTCTTGGGTCGCGAGTGTAATAGCAAGCTCTTGTACGTTAAAACCACTAGAAGAGGGTACCAACAGATTAGCCTCATGGTGGTTCAAGACCAGAGCCAGATGTTTGGCTTTAGATCCGTTAGCCCTGAAGAATTCCGGGCCGTCGGCATTCTGTGGGTCAAACACTGCATACTCTGCTTCAATTACTGCCGTTCCATCTATCATGCCAAACCGAAGCACCTTCTCGGCGCTAACCTGAAGCTTTGATTTGACGTAAGTGCCGCGTCGGATATCTGGATTAGCGAGCCCATGGATATACTCGAAAATCACTCCTCCCTGGACCGGCGTAGAATGAAAATGGAACCCTTCTGCTGTCGCTCGGGCATCTACAACGATTTCTGTACTGCTATCCACACAGGCGTACAATTCAGCCTGACCGCCGAAACGTGCAATCGCCGTTGCTGCTCGCCCAGCCGAACCATAGAAATCGTCCCATGCTGGGCGCATGCACCGCTCTCGATATACCCCTCCTACGACTGTGATCATGAAGCCCCCTTGATCGCGATTATATGTGGTAAACCCGAAGGCGTACTTGTCCGCCACCTAATTGCAGCACACGCGCCTGGTACTGTTCGCCTTGGTTCATACAGTTACGCAATTGGTTCAGATTTGGATCAACAATACCGCCTGCCTCAGAGCCGTTCCACAGTGCTGAGACAACCTGCTGGTTGCCAGCTTGCGCAAAAATAATGTCAAGAATTGCATTTACGCTCAGTTGTGAAACCACTTGCGCTTTCGGTGATGCAAGTTGGGTATCAAACTGGAGGGTCGCGCAGGAAGTGGTGGGAGTGGAGGAACCCAGATAGCTACCGTTTGATCCAGACATTGGGCTTTCCTTTTGCTAATCAAAATGAATTAAAAGCAATACCACAGTTAGGAGACAACATGCCAATAACCGATGAAATTCTTTAATAGCTATTTCGTAGTGACTAGAGTGTGAAAATCCGCTCATGGCCGAATCATGTAAAATCGTGTACGAGTGCTATCGACTATTTTAGGACAGCCCTCGTTGTTGCAGCATGGTGAATGCCTGGACGGAAAAAATCATTCTCCACATAAGCAAGTACCCGGCCGATTTCTACGTGCAGAGCTTTCCATGCTTAAGACAAGGACCTCTCCCCTTCAACCACTCCATGTGATCATTGATTTTGTAGATGTTCAAAACAGCAATTTTTTCAATATTCATGGCTAAAATGCTTTTTTATAGTGGGATGGGGGTGCTGTTTTATGAACGGGATGAATGAGATAGTTACACTCAGTGCGGCATCAATAACAAAGTGAACTGAGGCAGAGAAATTGATTAGCTTCCGAAAAGGTAATAAAGATGAGTTTGACAAGCTCTCTCCTGAAACGGGGTTTCACGAACGAGCCGATATTATCAGACGTCACTTGGCAGAGGTCTTCGGCTCCAAGAACCTGTCGTTTCTCATCGGGTCAGGATGCTCATCCTACATGCATGACGATAAAGAGCTCGGCATCCCGACAATGGGACCACTGGCGAAGGAGTTTCAAGCTACTCTTCAGACAATGCCCAACCTTTCCGAAGCCAATAGCTGCGTCACTCCCGCACAAAAAGATGCCCTCAAGGAAATGCTTGGCATCGACCTCACGCATCCAGATTTTCGAAAGAATCTTGAGCGGATGATGGAAGTCCTGATGACGACACATCAGTTCTGCAAAACAAGCGATAAGGCTGCTTTTTTGAACGCCCTGCCCACAGTTGAAAGCGTCATCGCTGGGGTCAAGAAGTTCATTCTTCAGAAGTGTACTGAAGGGCAGTTTTCTCAAGGCGATGAGACTCTCGTTTCCCTTTACCGCCGCTTCTATCAGTCGCTCGCCACCCGCTCTCGCGGGCTTGCACCGCCTTGGGTTTTCACAACTAATTACGACCTCTTCAATGAGAGGGCAATGGATCGCTCAGGCATTCCGTATTCCAACGGGTTCTCTGGAACAGTCGAGCGTCGATTCAACCCATCTACATATCGAAGGGCTCTGGCCGAGCAGCTCGATATTTCCTCGAAGAGGTGGGCAGCGGTTGATGGCTATGTGCACTTCTGTAAGCTCCACGGCTCCGTAAACTGGATAGAGGAAGAGGCTGGCCTTTTCCCAATTCGGGAATCGGCCGACAAGCTAGAACCTGCGCAGGATCGCGTCATGATCTATCCAACGCCCTCGAAGCAGACAGCGAGCTTTGGTTCGCCTTACTCGGACATGTTCCGTGAGTTCCAGCGTCAGATCGTTCAAGATCAGAGTGTGCTATTCGTGATGGGGTTCAGCTTTGGCGACGAGCACATAAACAACATCATCTTTCAGGGGCTTACCCTGCCCGGCTTCCGGCTGATCGCTTTCCTGAACCCTGATGATGCAAACAATCCAGTGGTAAAGGAACTCGCGGCGCTAGGCGACCCGAGAGTTTGGTTCATTTGGGGAAGTGATGAGGCAACCGACAAGAAAGCGCACTACTTCGATAGCATCGTTCAGGATTTAATGCCAACGAGCGCTGACCATAAAGAAGAACAGGCCATTAATAAGGTTTTTGAGAAGCTGCTTTCGAAGCAGCAAGGCAGTGCAAATGGCGAGGGATAATACCAGCCGCACTATAGGCAAAATTGTTAGTGTCTCCGCTGATCGCTTGGTCGTCGAGCTTCATCGAGGTAGCGACAATTTCACAGTAGTTGGCTTCGATGATGTCCATTATGTCGCGACCCTGGGGTCGTATTTAATGGCGCCAACCCAATCTGAGTATGTCGTCTTGGAAGTCATAGGGCTTCGTGAAAAAGACTTTTCGCCAGCTTATGGAAACGGGCCTGAGATGGACAAGGCAACGGCAGCCAAGTTTCTCGATGTGGAGCCGGTCGGCTCAATGCCCGTTCAAGGAGGAGCGTTCAAATTTGGGGTCTCTACGTTCCCTCCGCTCTACGCGGATGCACTATATGCTCGTGATGAAGACCTGGATCGGATCTTCAATGTGGATCAACTGCCTGATCAGGCGACAAAAGCTGATGCCAATGGCGCAGAAAAGCTAGGGACGGTGCCTCACACAATCGAGATAGGCACATCGGCCGTCTTCAAAGACTATCCGGTCAAGGCGCAGCTCGACGCACTCTTCGGTGGACACGTCGCAGTGCTTGGCAACACCGGAAGTGGGAAGTCCTGCACCGTAGCGTCTATCTTCCAGTCTGTATTTATGAAGCCAGACGAATTCGGTGCTCTTGGAGCGGCCTTCGTGATCTTCGATGTGAATGGAGAATATCGGCAAGCACTCGGGAATCTGCCACTGGCAATCAAGTCGAGCTACCTGAAAGCAACCGACACAGGAGCCAAAATCGAGTCCTCGCGCAGAAGCCTTCTGGATGCCGAGGAAATAAGAAGGTTTCGTTTGCCGCACTGGTTTATGACGGCAGATGAATGGGCGCTCTTGTTACGCGCCAGTGAGAGATCGCAGCAGCCAGCCCTCCGCACGGCACTCGGGCTAACTTCACTCTTTGCCGAACAAGACGATAATGTCAGCGATGGAGCCGCAGGCATCTCCGAAATTCGGAATCATGTGCTAGCGAAAACCCTGCTGGCCATTCTTCAGAGTGATGCGAGTAGCCCGAGTAAGTCAGACCGTCTCACTGCTATTCTCGCCTCCTTCAGAACAAATGAAATCCATATCACCAAGATCAGACAACAACTTGGGGTATCATACGGGTCGCTGGCTGATGTTACTGGTTTATCTGAGTTTTTATCTGGTTTTGTTCAAGACGAGCCTGTCCTGCCAACGTACGCGAACAAGCCTTTTACCTTTGAAAAGCTTCAGGCAGCGCTTGATCTAGCGCTACACTATGAGGAAGCGAACGGAAACAAACAAATAAGAGATTACTGCTCGCAGATGGTGACGCGGTTGAAGTCTGTATCTGACAACCCGGACTTTGAATTCCTAAGGGCTTCCGTTGTGGACTTGGAAGATTATGACAAGGAGCCGACCTACTTTGTAGATCATATTATCGGCATCGCCAAAGACGGGGAAGGCTATCGAAAACTGCGGCAGCTTTGCGTCATCGACCTGAACGATGCTTCCGATGAGATCGTCGAGCTCGCATCCGCCGTAGTTTCCAGGTTGATCTTTGACCGGATGCGTCGTGCAACTCCTCGGAATAGGATGCCTGTCCATTTGATCCTCGAAGAAGCTCACCGCTACATTTCCGAGCGTCCCAGTCACTTTGCTATTGACGCAGGGATCACCTTTCAGCGGATCGCCAAAGAAGGTCGGAAATACGGCGCCTTTCTAATTGTGGCATCGCAAAGGCCCAGTGAACTCTCAAAGACGGTACTTTCTCAATGCAACAACTTTATCATCCACCGCATACAGAACCCCGATGATCTTTCGCAAATCAAGCAGATGACGCCGTTCATCTCCGAAACGATTTTGAAACGCCTACCGTCCTTGCCTAAACAGCACGCTCTGATTTTTGGTAACTCGGTCAAAATACCGGCAACCTTTCGCGTCCGGAATGCTGATCCTACACCTAACAGTGACGACACCCAGGTTCGTGACCTTTGGTATGTCCCAAAGAATCCAAAGCTGGATTGGGGGGAGTAGGTTTTAATCGTGCAGCGACTTCTAAAACCTGCAAATACCGAAATTTGTATATGGGTGGCGAAAGTTAACGTAGGCACACTACGATTACTCATTATGAAATACTGCTGCATGTGAGACTGATAGAGGAAGTTGCTATTCAGTATTCGATCATGTGCTCAAGGCTGGTAAAAACCGAGTGACCTCCACCATGTGGGAGTAGTGCTTAAAGGACCAAATAATTCGAGCTTATCTTTTAATAACAAATCGGCAGGTCATCCTGAAGCCCTTGCTAAATTTTCGTATTGATGACGACAAACATGAGGCGTAAAACTAGCATTGAGGTAGTGAGGACACCTAGATCAGACTGGGCAATTAATATGTTTATTTTGCGGTAGTAATGGATCTTTTCTAGCGGAGCAACATTTGCTGGCGGTTATATCAGCAACTGAATACACTCTCGGCCAAAGCCGCCCTTCACCAGGCATTTGCAGTCAGGCCGCTGCACAGATAATGCCGAGATTTAGTCCTTATTCAAGAAGACGTTGAAGTCAGAGTTGCTACATGCTAAAAGCTTTATAACATTGCTTCATTAACGCAAATATATAAAAGACTATATTGAAGGTTTCTATAAAAGAGAAAGGCTTCAGAGCAGCCTAGGCTACCGGACTCCGGCAAATTCAAAAGTATGAACTGTTGCGGGCGTGTCCAATTTACTGGGGAACTCCACGGCCTTCGGACGTAGTTTGCTTGTCAACTAACGCCGCAGTGCTTACGTTAAGTTTTTTAAGGAGATAAAAATATTACAACTCTAGTTGCATGGGTTGCTTGTGATGGAGCCAAACAAACGGCCGTATACTTAGCTAGTGATAGTCGCCTAAGCTGGGGAAACCTAGGTTATTGGGACTTAGGGCGTAAAATATTCCCCTCAGAAAAATATGGAGATATCTTGGGTTACTGTGGTGAAGCTTTATTTTGCTCTCAACAGCTCAGCCAAATAGTGACATTCATAGACTCCTGTAGCTCTTTTGAAGATGACATGGATCCCCATGAACGCTCGGCAATGATTTTTGATCTAATCAGAAACTCTTTTGGACGCTACCCAAGGAAATTTTCATTGCCCAGCTTTAGTATTTTACATCTCACTAGGCGAAAGAAATATTCGTTTTGTGCGTTCAACATAAAATGGTCGAAAATTAAGGGCTGGTCAATGGATGAAATACCTGTTGGAAGCAGCTCTTCGCTTATAGTGGTAGATGGTTCTGGTGCCGCAGGCTATAAAAGCCTTCATAAAACAGATGTCGAAACCTCTGATTTCGGGAGAAATTCAAGAGGGTACTTCTATGCCTTGCATCGTTTTATTAGTAGCAATACAGATCCTGCAACTGGTGGGCCACCTCAGATTTCGTGTATTTACAATGTGGGCGCTGCAAAGAGGCTAGGCACAATCTATAAAGGAGAGCGATATATATATGGCTTGCATATACCTGAAGGCAAGAATTTAAATAACGTCAGGTGGGTAAATGAAACACTAGAGAACTGCGATGGGATTGTATTGAAAAGGCTCAGTACAGCACAGCCTCAGCCAATACCAACGAAACTCTCTGGTAGATAGCCTTTAATAAAGCCACTTACCAGAGCAGGATTCGCACCTGCGACCTCCTGCAAGTAATGCAGGCGCTCTAACTAACTGAGCTATCCGGGGATAAATCCAAGTTAAAACTATATGAGTAGCGGCTTCGTGTCAATCAATAACATGCCCATGTTCTCGGACTTAGGCGCTCCGCTCCGACGGTAATTCCCCCATTTCTAGAGAGCTTCAGAAGTAGAGTTTAGCCCACAGCGACCCTTTAGCATTTTTGTGATCAAATTTTCAGAGAGGTAAGGGGCGAGCTTATCAAACCAGTATAGCATTCATTATCCTAAGATCGGCAGGTTTTTACAAAAGCCTTTTCTAACCACGAGGCGATCATGAAGATAAGGTAGATCACAACCATAATGTGGGTGTATCAAAACTACCCCTCCCCACTTTAATTGCACTTAGGCTCAGGCAATGCTAACCATCGTCACCTAAGACGTGCAACTGGTGGTAAGACACTATAAAGTTACTTCTAACTCTAAACCTGGGTCTACAAAAATGTGGTACGTCGGCTAACTGAATGCATCAGTCATTTTTTCTTAGATTATATTCTCGCACCTAGCAGTTGTCTCCGCATCAAACTGGTGTTCAGGGGGCTGACTCATGCGTCCCCTATGATCATAAGAAAAGGTACCTAATGTGTTCATAGTTAGTTGTACGAGTTTCTGTGCGTTAAAACAGTGTATGGAGAATTTTTGGCTAGTATGTTGATAGCGTTCAGTTAACGGTCGTTTTATGTTTGTCAGGTGCTAAGCTTACAGTGAAATCATTTTCCAACCGCGCGGTAAAACTGGATTGATGTTCCAAGGCACAATGGGCTGAAGAGAGCGCAATTTTTGATCACTTTTTGGGCGGACCGAGACTCTCCAATTGTTTCAACACAGCCTCGGCCTAAAATGTACAATAGCTTTCTATCAGAAGCATTATCTTAAATGCTGCAAGAAAAAATTAGAGAAGACTAATGACGCTACCTTCCGAACGAACACGTGCAATTATCCAGACTGAAGCCTTTCTCATTGAACTGAGTAAGGATAAATCCCTTCCTGATGAGCAGCGACAAGAGGCCCGACGCTTGCTGCGGCATTACCCAAGCCGTAAAGAAGTGCTTATGGCTGGCGAGTTAGAAGAAAAGCTTTCGTCAGGGACTGTTTTTCATCCTATGCTGTCTAGTAAAGAAGAATGAGTGAATACAAAACCTATACCTACGTGACTCTTCTAGCATTCAATTCCTCAAGAACTTATTAGTGGTGATGAGATATGCTTAGTGCTGATGACTCAAACCAGGAAAGTACAATCGCCATCTGGAGGGGGGCTATAGCGCTGTTTGGTGGGGATCGAACAGCAGCGGACAAGTGGTTACACAGTGAAGCTATAGGGCTTGGTTGGCAGCGTCCCATTGATGTAATGCAGGTAGACGCTCAGCAGGTGCTGGATCTGATTACGAGGATAGACAGAGGCGTTTACACATAACCTCGCTATTCTGCGGTGACTTGATCATGGTTTTTAGCCGTTTCTATTAACTCTGCTTAAGTAGTTGAATAATTTTTCAGGCTCGCTATTGATGTATTTACGCCTTTACTAGAAAGATGCCTATTCGATTTTCAGAGCGTTACCACCTAATGTTGCACCACCTTTTTCTAATCCTGGCCAACCGACCAATTGCTAAATCACCAAATTCCTTAAATATCATAAGCTTATTGAATAACATTCAATTATCTTTGAAAGGATAATTGCGTACGAGGTCTGAGCAATCCGCTTCGTTTTCCAGTACCGATAATCGATCTTTCAACATTTCACGAATTACCTTCCCTATTGCAAACCGCTCTTCCTGCGTCAGGCATATGTTGACGTTAGCAGTGGACACACTCAACTGTGAGGGTTGCCATTGCTGGTCGAGTGCGTCGCGGGTGACCTTTATAGCCTCATCTAATCCCATGCCGCCCAAGGCTGCGAGGATGTTCTCGTGTCGCATCATGGCCACTCTCCTCCTGTTCACACTTGTTTAACGAAGACACGTTGAACCTATAATAGTGTAAACCCTAATACAGACGACCTTTTAGCCATGGCTCTCCGCAAAATCAGCGATCTGAAACCCGTATTTACAGGGGATAACGTAATCGAATGGCAATCGCCGAGCGGTACACGATACCGCTATGAGCGCGACCGCTGCGCCGTTGGCCAGGAAACAATACCTGGCAGCGAGATTTACGACTGGCACGTTCTGGCGCACAGCGATGTCACCCATGCCAAACGCCGCGTGTTTGAGCTAATCAACGAAGATGAGTTCTGATACCCGCCCCAAGTCCCTTGTGATTTCCATGTCTCTCTTCGCAAAGCGCTTCTGTTTGAAGAGGTGGTTTCAGCGATAAAGCTTACAGCTTGCAATCGTCCTGCTTTATCCTGAATCCGTTGCCTTCTAAGAGAAAGAGTTAAACTTTTCACTTATCTTTGTTGCTGCCAAATGGGTTAGCGACACACATGTCGCCTACAACTTTTGGATTCACTGCATAGCGGATTGTTGTAAGCCATTGCTTACAGATACTGTGGTCGATTACTTACATAAACATAGTTTGATACACGCTAGGGTATAGGTGTAACGCCCAGAATCGCCGCTTTAAGCATGCCGTATGCGTTTCATCAGGGATGTTGAGTATTAGAAGTAAAGAGAGGCAGGTATGCCAGGGATGGCATATCGATTCTATGTTTTAGCGACTGCAAGCTCTTCCCACCTGGTTGTATAGCGTGGTGTGCGGTGCTCGCAACGTAATTCCCAAGCGTTTTGTTTGCGGGGCATACCAAGACGGACGGTATTTTTTCCGTGCTCGCGATTAAGCTTGTCGAGGGTGGCCATCAATTTTTCATTACGAGCACGCTTTTCATCGCTGATCGGCTCCTCGAGCAACCCTAGTTGTTCATTGTCGTGGTCGCACAGATCCATTAGCATAATCCCGCATTTTTGGTACCAGATGTCTTTTTTAAAAATTCTCTCTAGACCTGCCATGGCAGCTTTGATGAGCTCGCGGCTGTCATCGGTGGGGTGAGGTAGGGGTATCACTAGGCGCCTACTGTAACTGGGCAGATCTTGCCGAAAGCGATTGGTGTGAACAAACACCATCAATGCCTGCGCCAAGCCGTTTTGTCGTCGTAGCTTTTCACCAGCACGTGATGCGTGCACGCGTAGGGCTTCGCGCAGATCGGTTTTGTCCGTCGTGAGCCGGCCGAAGGAGCGGGACACCATGATCTGTTTTTTTGGTTGGCTCATGTCGTCGAGTGATATGCAGCTTTCGCCCCTCAACTCATAAACCTGACGTTCCATGACCACACTGAAATGGCGCCGCAAATGCTTAGGGCTGGCGGTGCGCAGCTGCCAAGCATTCTCTATGCCTAGGGTATGAAGCCGCGCTGCACTGCGACCTGCTACCCCCCATATCTCATTAACGGGTAGCTTTTCCAAGAAGGCACGTGTGTCGCTGCTGTTAGGATCCATCATGGCGACACCATTGAACACACTTTCTTTTTTAGCGCGATGGTTAGCAATTTTTGCCAATGTTTTGCTAGTGCTCAGGCCAACGCTAACTGGGATCCCTGTATCCCGCCTTACTTGATGTCGCATCACTTGGCATCTTTCTTCCAACGTTTCCGGCTCAAAGCCCTCAAACGATAGAAATGACTCGTCAATGCTATATACATCAACGTGAGGCGTATGCTGTGAGAGAACGTCTGTTACGCGACTACTCATGTCACCGTAAAGCGCATAATTTGAGCTGAGCAAAGTGCATTGTCGGCGTATATGGGGATCAATCTGATGGGCAGGCATTCCCATTGCCACACCTAAGCTTTTGATTTCTTGCGAACGCGCGACGACACAACCGTCATTATTCGACATAACGCCGACAGCCTTGCCTTCGAGCCTTGGATTAAAAACCCGTTCGCAGGATACATAGAAATTATTGCAGTCGACCAAGGCAATCATACGGTGAAACCGGGTGCTAGCGGTTGGATGCTATGGGTGGCCACACCCCAATTGTGACAATCGTGCCCAGTGAGAGAGATGGGCTTAAACTCTGGATTAGAGGCCACCAAATACGGCCGACTGCCCATCATGCTGAGTTTTTTACACGTCAGCTCGCCGTCCACGCTCATGATCACGATATGGCCTGGCTGAGGATTGATAGACCGATCGACAATTAACAACGCATTATCTTTAATGCCATCGCCTTCCATGGAGGTGCCTTTGGCTCGCAGAAAGAACGTTGCACTAGGGTTCTTAATCAAATGGGCAATAAGATCTAGTTCGATCTCAACATAATCGTCTGCGGGACTCGGAAAACCAGCGCGGACTTCACCACCAGCTAAAGGCAGCCTTAGCGGTCGAGCCATGGTGTCTACACGTCCAAGAATTGTGAAATGCATACTCATGCCATGCTCCCCATCGCTCTCCATGTGCCTAGTAGATGCACCTCTGGGTTTTCAAGCGGTGCGAGTAGTGCGTATTGTTCAGTCCTCCAATCCGCCAACAACTGCGTACCTTCCTCTATCAAACTATCCGGCTGAAGGGGAAATCCTCCAACGATAGCTGGAAGAGCACGGGGACTAATGAATGGCCGTTGCACAGACCGTGGGTAAGTTTTCTTGCTCATAAGCGCCTCCCTATATAACTGTTAATATATACAGTATTAAGGGCAGACGATAAGCGATCAGCCTAGTGAATCGCAAGCACTCTTCTTCATTCGTTGGTCTTATCGTGTTTGCAAGCCCACCTTATTTTGACGATGGCTAGATGAGGGCACCGCGATTTTGTTGCGTATGCTGACTTTGATGGCTAATTCTCGTCTATCCTGCAGTTATGTGCGGACGATTTGCTTTTTTCACCCCGATACCTCAGCTGGCCAACAAGGTCGGTGCGGTTATGCCTGAGCACGCAACACCCCCACGTTACAATGTGGCACCAGGTACCTGGATTGCGAGTATTCGGCAAACTTCTGAGAACTCGGCTCCCACTCTAGAGGAAATGTGGTGGGGGTTTCGTCCATCGTGGGCTAAAGGAAAAGGCACGCAGCCTATAAATGCGCGAGTAGAAACCGTGGCGACGAATAACTTTTTCAAAGCGGCATTCACTAAGCACCGGTGTCTCGTACTAGCTGACGGATGGTATGAGTGGATCAATGACACCTCTCCTAAACAGCCACATTATCTGTGCCGACTGGACCGAAAGCCCTTGTACTTCGCCGCTATCTACTCGGAGAGTGAGGACGGAAGTCTAGGATGTGCCATTCTCACCGAGTCGGCTCGAGGGAGTGCTGTCGACGTGCACAATAGAATGCCGCTGATTTTGGACGACAACAGTCTTGAGCACTGGCTTGCTCCTGACCTGACGGATAAAGAGACAATCCGAAGCATAGTGCGGCATATCGATGCAGGACTAATCGAACATTGGCCGGTTAGCACGGCCGTCAACAAACCTTCAGAGGGCCAAGGTGACGAGCTGATCAACCCTCTATAGTGTCAATGATCTTGAGGTTGGCAGTATTTTCCCAGCGCTTTTTTCTATCAGCTAGGCGGTAACCACGGGAAAATAGAACAAATCCATAGTGAGGGGGTAACAAAGCTTTTTGACGGGTAGGTTGAACACAGTAAGGTATTAGGCGTTATCCATCATAGGCCGCTTATGCATGGCAAGCCTCGATTATCACGCCGATCACTGAAATTGATACCAATAAAGCGTAAGAAGCTCAATCCTTATCTATGCTGCCCATTTGAATATTTTTCCGATGGTTAAAGTGTAGTCTGTATCCCATGGTTGGTTATGCTCGCAAACTATGTTTTAGGTTTCGGCACTGGTTTGGTCTATGTCGATTTTTTTCATTTTTTTAAACATAGTTCCTTGCCATGTTTATTGCGTAAACATAGATTTACCAAAATATACCTTTATGTCGAAATTTGAAGAGAATATAGACATGGTATGGCCCCCCGGTGTCAGGATAGTTGTCGCCTACTTGGTTTACCCTAACCAAGACCGGGGGCGGTATGAGTAATGCGACGCCACGTTATTCCACAGAACGCAAAGAGGCGCTGCTGAAGAAGCTGCTACCTCCGTACAACCTATCCGTTACTGAAGTGGCACGGCAAGAAGGTATTTCCGATGCAACCCTGTATGCTTGGTGTAAACAGACTAAGTCGGGAGGCGCTGCGGTGCCCGGAGGACAAACATTAACCGACAAATGGTCGGCTGAAGCTTTCTTCTAGACTATTTTGAAGCTCAACAACAAGCGGGCTTTGCTTGAAAAAACGCCAATTATTGAGAAGCCGTGGGGTTCGCGGGCTCTTCCAGCCCTTGTACTAAAAGAGCCCTGGGGGCTTGGATCATCCCTATAACGCTTGAAATTAAAAAAACGTCCCTAAACGACTGCGAAAAGTGAGGCTATCGTACTGCTGAGCATGCTGCTCGGTTGAGCGGGCGGTCGTAGCTTATTCCAATAGATCTAATGCTACGGACCTAGAGGACTGAGGCTGCAACAAGACCGCTAACCTGAAAACAGTTATCTTAGCCACCAGGCTCTAGGTTTAATTCGGAAATAAGATGACCACCACTTTTTTCTTCAAGTAAACCATTCCGAAGATAAGTTACGCATGGCACCTGACGACTTTTTGTGAAAACCTGTCCGTACTCTCTTTTTACTACCTGTTCCGTGATGGCTCCAATCGAAATAAGGGGCCATTTTCTGGAGAAAGGGGTCAGTTGATTGGTGCTGGAGATATCGATGAAAATCAAGGAAATGGTTGAAATTGAAACCGTCACTGACGTGCAGTGCGATGTATGCCTTTGTTCTACTCAAGTCACTTCTGGTGGGCTTGAATTCGCTACACTTAAAGCGCATTGGGGCTACGGTACCAAGCATGATGGCGAGCGATACGAGCTACACCTGTGCGAAGATTGTTTTTTCCTCACCATAGCAAACCTAAAACAGGAACGCCGCATACAAAATTTATTCAGCGATGATGATGCAGTTTCGGCCATGACGACAGACGAATTGGGTTTGGTTGCAAAAGATGACTATTTCCGCGATTAAGATGGAAATAAACTTCTATACAAATATCGATATTCCGAAGGTATCAAAAATTTTCTCCTGAAAATTAGAGATTTCCAGGTTCAGAATGGGGTAACTAACGACCCAAAGCAGTCAGTCCTTGGCTAAAAGGCCAAACGATGGCAGAAAGTGGATAAGACTCTCGAGAGAAACCTTATGCAGTGGATTAATCAGGCAGAACTCCGGGATTGGGCAGACCGAATTGGTTCACGCGAACAGTTCCCCGTCATGATTCGCGATCTCATCCTCGCGTCGGCGCGCGATGTCGGTGATATCCACCATGTGCGGTTTCCAGGGGGCGAGGCCGGCCAGATCCGCGGATACGACGGCGACCTGACAATGGCGGTGGGAACGCCATACATCCCCGTCGGCCGATCGGTTTGGGAATTCGGGACGAATAGCAAACCAGTCAAGAAGTTTAAAAGCGACTATGAAAGTCGAGTGCAAGACACCGACGAGAGCACCCGCAAAGACCTGACCTTCGTGTTTGTGACACCCCGAAACTGGGACAACGCCAATCGCAAGCTCCCTGACTTCGTTAAAGAATACAAGGACAAGGGCGATTTTGCCGACGTCCGCTACATTGATGGCGCAATGCTCGATGCGTGGCTGCAGGAGCATGGCGCGGTCGGCGCGAAACACGCGCGCCAAGTCCTAGGCACGGTACCAAACCATGGTGCGCGTAGCACCGAGGAATTCTGGAACGAATTCTCCAACCGTTATAGGCAGCAGCTGACAGAGGAGGTCGCACTCGCTGGTCGCAGCGCCCAAGCCAAGCAAATCGTCGATCACCTGATGAGTGATCGAGGACCTCTCGTGTTCGTAGGTGACGGCCCGGACGAAGTGAGCGCCGTCGCCGTAGCCGCGATCCGTCAGGCAGACAAAGCCAGCCGAGAGTTCCTTGAGGCTCGAACGCTGATCGTCGATACAGATGAGGCTGGGCGTTCGCTCTCGACAGCCGGACGCTATGGATACATCCTCTCGCCAACAGTTAAGGAGGTCGGAGGATCGCTTGCGAACTTCGGCCCAACCGTCTCAACCCTCGACTACAGGCCGACAGGCAACGGTTACTCGCGCCTGGAACGGCCCTCGATCCGAGAGATGGGCGAAGCCCTCAAGTCGATGAGCTACGGCGAGGAAGAAGCCGAGACTCTCGCGCGTAAATCTGGTCGAAGCCTCACCATCCTCCAACGTCATGCCCCCCGATCCGGCTCCCGCCCTCCTCCCTGGGCGGAGGAAGGAGAACGGTTGGTGCCAGCCCTGTTAGCAAGCTCCTGGAGTACGCAACAGACAGGCGACCTTGAGATCATCGCCGAACTCAGCGGTTCGAGCTACGAGGACTATGATTTAGCGATACGACGATATCTTACTAAGCAAGACACGCCGGTCGACTTGAGAGGCGGGTTCTGGAAATTACAGGCGCCGGTAGACGCCTTCGTGAACCTGTCGCACCTCATCACCCGCCGCCACCTCGAATCTTTGGCCGAAGCAGCGTTCAAAGTGTTCACAACCGAGGTACCCCCGAACTTCGCCGATGAGCGCTTCGGACGATCAACGGCGCCATATAGCTCTCTTCTTCGCGAAGGAATCGCAACGACCCTGCTCATCATCGCTGCGATGCACGAGGAAGTTGGCCTTGAGGTTGGTCTGGACCCAGAAAAGTTCGTACACGATCTCGTCGCCAACCTTCCAGGCCTACGCGACGACGCGCGAGTAATCCTGGGTCTGGAAGGTCAACTGACGTATCTAATGGAGGCGGCCCCGCGCCCTTTGCTCGCAGCCCTCGAGCACCTGCTCGAGGGCGATGAGGTGGCTGCAGTCCTGTTCCAAGAGATCAGCAGCTACGGCGTGCCACATTCAAGAATCCCGAACTTGCTGTGGGCGCTTGAGCTCTTGGCATGGGATCCCGCCTACTTCAGGCGCACTGCGCTTCTGCTTGCCAAACTGGCATCAATGGATCCGGGCGGCAAGTCCGGAAACCGACCAATCTCGAGCCTGCGCGATCTATTCACGGCCTGGTTGCCTGGCACAAACGCGCCGATGGTAGAACGCATCGCTGTCGTCGATGAGATCATCGCGGAGCACCCGCAGGTCGGATGGCAGCTCGTAACCATGCTGTTACCTACACTCCATGACACGAAAAACCCAACGCAGCGCCCCCGCTATCGGGATGCTGGTGCTTCTGACAAGGAGGCCCTTACATACGGAATCATCGCGGAAACCTACAACGCGATGGCCGACCGAGCGCTTTCACTCGTCGGAGACAATAACGCTCACTGGATCGTAGTCGCCGAGGCTTTCCCACGTTTCTCGCCAGAACGGCGCGACCAGTTCCTATCGATGCTTGTCCCACACGCTAAGAGCACCACCGGCGAGGAGCGTGTCGAGCTCCGCCGCACCCTTAGACGGCTTGCGGACCGTCACGCACGATTCAGGCAGGCGGATTGGGTCTTGCCGGAAGAGGATCTGAAGCGCCTGCAGGAAATCGTCGCGTCTATGGAAACCCTGGAACCGTTCGACCAGGCCCGTACGCTCTTCGACGAGTGGGATCCCTACCCAGTCGAAGACATTACGGCTTCCGAGCGAGCGATCGAGCCGCGCCACGTGAACATGAA
>Ga0209344_10002555_pt1 | contig 19923 bp, 17 predicted proteins | sample Cruoilmetagenom6_FD_187293 | JGI IMG/M metagenome (GOLD analysis project Ga0209344, IMG submission 187293) | Oil polluted marine microbial communities from Coal Oil Point, Santa Barbara, California, USA - Santa Barbara Oil Seep Sample 6 (SPAdes)... | ecosystem: Environmental > Aquatic > Marine... | reverse complement strand
AAGCGCTGGACTTATTTCAAACATTCTTGTTTATGGCTCTATGATTTTAGAGCTTATTTTAGGAATTTGGACAATTGTATTTTGTGTAGTTGCGATATCGGAAGTTCAAAAACTCTCGATTGGTAAATCTATCTTAAATTTATTGTTACCTGTTTTGGTCTTTGCTGTTCCAATAATAATGCTTGTTATTATTATTAATTAGATCCATATAAAAAACACTACTGCCCACAACGTGTATATTTAATTGCTAGGTCTAGCCTACTTACTACTATTGCTTACGCCAGTTCGCTTTGCTCGTGTCCTGCGGAATATTCTATCTGTGTTTTATTTACTAAATTAGTTGCTAAATCACGCAACTAACCATACACAACAGGTTAGCAAACATTAAAAAATAATATTATGAAAAAAAATTACACATTACATTTTTTAATACTAGTTCTTTTATTAATTAGTAACACGATTATAGCCCAATCCACAGAAGATTTTGAGTCTGAAACGCCAGGAGCAACTACTTTTACAGATAACGGCCAAGAATTTACTATATCAAATGGTTCCGGAGAAACAACTTATGATATTGAACTTTTTGCTAATGGTGGATGGAATGGATTTTCACCTGATAATCAGTTTATTGATAATTCAAGTGGAACACCAAATCAAAATGATGGAACTTCATTTACAATTAACACTACAGATGGAACAGATATAACTATAAAAAGTCTTTACTTATTTACATCAAAAAGAAATTTGACAACAGGAGTTTCAACTACACTAACAATAGAGGGTAAAAGAAATGGAACAACGATTTATACCATAATAAAAAATTCTGGAATTATTGATGGAGCAAACTTTACTCCAAACAATGGTTTTAACTTTATAAATTTTTCTACAGAGGGTAATGTTGATAACTCTAATAAAAACGTAGATGAGTTAATTATTTCTGCAACAGGTAATGGAGACTATTTAGCATTGGATGCATTTACTTGGGGTGCAGAAGTATTATCCACTAACAATTTTGAAATTGCACAAAATAGAATTAATATATTTCCAAACCCTTCTTCAGAATTTATCACAATTTCAGGAATAAAAAAAGTTGAAAGTTATAAAATATATAACGTTTTGGGTTCTTTAATGGTTAAGGGAATTATCCATGACCTGGAAAAAATTAATATTCAAAAATTAAACAATGGTTTATACTTCTTGAAATTTGACAAAGGAAACTCTATAAAATTTATAAAAAAATAAATAACGTTTGCTAACACAGTATATAAGCTATGGCTTGGTCAGTCTACACTTGGAAAATCCTGCGGATTTTCCAAAGCCAGTTTTTATTTGGAGAGGTTAGTGCCGTCATACGCCACAGCTCATATGTATAAACGTTGTTCAACATTATGAAAACAATCCTAACAATTATTTTATTCTTATTGACTTTGTCTTCTTTTTCTCAGAAAAAATACATTAAAACTTTCCTTTTTAATGATATTGAAGTCAAATATACAAGAGTTGATTATTCCAAATATGGAATAGCGCAGTTCTTTGTTACCATGTATAATAAAAATACTGAAAACAATGAAATTGAAAAAAGATCTATTAGTTGTTTAAAAAGTCGTTCAAATATATATCACACTTTATATTTCTTTTTGGAAATACCTAGTGAAATAAACAATGAATACCAAAAAACTGAATTATTCACTGAATTTATGAAACATTTAAAAGATGAAGAAAAAATTAAAAAATTTAATCTTTATCTCAACTTTGATAACAATTACTCTATTCCCTACCAATTAAACGAAAATAATGTCGCAAGAATAACGACAAATATTACTACAAAAAAAATATGTAGATCACTAACTATAAGATAAGTCATCTCAAGATATTGTTAAATTTAAAACAATTCCTTAAAGACGAAAGCTATATTCATATTCTTCGAATATAGAAAATATGGGCAATATTTTTTTTATCTGCCATTGTGTTTTTTCCTTGCCTTTTATTATTTCAAAGTTTCGACTTATAAAAATAACGTTGTACAACACCGAGTATAACTAATTGCTGGTCTTGTGGTTACTCTGAAAATCCTGCAGATTTCCCTAATTGTTCGGTTTATTTTGTTAACTTAGTTCTTGCCAACGCAACTAGCCATAACACAAAACCGTTGTGGCTAATTTGAATAAACTCTTTAAATAATATTACATTCTATCAGGAACATTCAACAATTCAGAGAATAAAAATTTCAAAACTTAAAATATAAATTGACTTTTGTAAGTGTTACAATCATTACACTATAAGCAACTATCAAAATGAGTAAGAAAAAAACATTAATATTTAGATTGATTTTACTTGTCGGAACTATAACCTCATTGTTTTTTGTGCCATGGATTTTAGTAAAGGCTTGGATTTTACCATTACCTAATACTGTTCAAAAACAAGTAGATGAAGCTATTGGACATGGTTTTGATGGCATGATTGTTTATGTGGATCAAGCAGGAAAACCGCCTGAATATTACACAGGAGGCTGGAAAGATAGAGAAAATAAAATTCCAGCCGAGCCAAAATCATTATTCAAAATTGCCAGTATTAGCAAGTTATATACCGCTGTAGCCGCTACTAAATTGGTCAAAGAAAAGCGCTTGTCTTTTGATAAAAAACTCACTGATTACCTTCCAGAACTTAAAGGTAGAATTGAAAATGCTGAAAAAATCACCTTGAAGATGATGATTCAACATCGTTCTGGTATTCCAAATTTCACAGATAATCCAGTTTATTGGGAAAACGAACAAGAAAATGGAAAAAATGCTCTAGAATTTGCTCTCGACCTAACTGCAAGTTTTAAACCCAATGAAGGATATGAATATTCAAATACAAATTATTTGTTGCTACGTAAGATTATGGATAATACATTAGGTTACAACCATAACGAATATATCAAAGAAAAAATTTTAAACCCTCTAAAACTTAAGAATACCTTTTTTTCGATTACCGAAGTCGATTTGGATAATGTAATGAGCGGTTATTATGTGGGCTATAATGAGGATTTTAAAGCCAATGAATATGGAATGTTAGCCACTATAGAAGATGTTGGTATTTTCTTGCGAGCCTTAAACGATGGTTCGGTATTTGATGAAGGAGAACAGGAAATTTATCCATACGAATATAATCATGGAGGTTTGGTTGTAGGTTATCAAAGTCTTGCAGAATACCACGAGGATATTGATGCGGTTGTTGTTCAATTTATAAATACTACTGATTTTCAAGGTTATGAATGGAATTTATCAGAAATTACAATTAACCGAATTGTGAAAATTATAAGGAAGAAAAACTAGCCACAACAACGTTTGTAGATAATTGCTAAGTTGGTTAAGCAAAAGAAAAACTCCTACCTTTATTAAAAATTAATATAGCGGAAAATCTTCGCAGATTTATCCGCAACCAACCATACACAACACGTTGTGCTTCATTATTTCGTACTCGAACGGAATTAAATAATTGTTCTAACTTTAGAGAAATAACTAACCAATGATAAAATTCTTAAGAAAAATACGTTATGACCTCATGAGTAAAAACAAAACAAGGAAGTATTTCAAATATGCAATTGGAGAAATTGTTCTTGTAGTTATTGGAATTTTAATTGCTTTACAATTGAACAATTATAATGAATCCCTAAATCAAAACAATCAAGAACAAAAAGCAATTCAGAATTTGAAATTAGATTTTGAATATAACAAATCTGAACTCGATAGGTCAATCGGAGAACTTAAGGAAATAAAAGGTGCTTGTTTTTCTATTCTAAATCAAACAGGAAATAAATACCAAGAATCTTTTGAGATTGATAGTCTACTTCAATTCACACCAAGTGTTCCTCAGTATTTTCCTCAAAATGGATTTTTAATGGATTTAATAAACTCAGGGAATCTCGGGATAATTAAAAATGATAGGTTGCGATATAAACTTTCCTCTTGGCTTCCTGTTCTTGAGACCTTAAAAAACAGAGAAATCTTATCGAGTGAATTTGACGATATCCTTATCATCTATATTATTAAAAATGGGAGCTGGCTAAACTCAGATGAAATGTCATCAGATAAGGAAATAAATGTATTAAATTTTCCGAAATCTGGATTTGAAATAGATAATAATGATTTACTCCAAAATATAGAATTCGAAAACATGATAGAAAATCAAATCGTATATAAATCACAATTACTTGATAGACATTTAGAATGTCTAGAATTAGTTAAAGAAATAATTTTGCTTTTAGAATCTGAAATAAAAAAATAGAGAAAGCACAACAACGTGTATGACTAATTGTTTGGTCTGTACTTACTCGGAAAATTCTCCGAATTTTCCTCTGGTTCGTTTTCTTTTATTAAATTAGTTCCAGCCAACGCAACCAGTCATAACACGAACACGTTGTGCTTCATTATTCTCACTCGAACGGAATTAAATAATTATTCTAACTTTAGAGAAACAACCAACCAATGATAAAATTCTTTAGAAAAATTAGACAAAACTTACTGACTGAAAACAAATTCAGCAAATATCTGATTTATGCAATTGGAGAAATTATACTGGTTGTTATTGGAATATTGATTGCACTTCAATTAAACAATGCCAAAGAAATTAGTAAACTTAATGAAACAAGGCACAACTACTATAGTCAGATTTTAGTTGATCTTGATAAAGAAATAGAAAACATTACCATTAGAATTTCCTATTTAGAAAGTAACACCGCCTCTTATGAAGCATACAACAAATATATTGAGACTTTAGATTTAGAGCCTAATCAAATTATAGAGGAATTACTTAAAATTAATAGAGTATCTCTATACGCATCATTCAACACAAATACTATTCAAACTTTAGAATCGACAGGAGATATAAAATTAATGCCAGAACTTATTCGAAATCATCTACTAGATATAAAGCGCGATCAAGAAAAGTACAGTAAAGTATCTAATGGCAATAATGAAGTATACTTAAATGCGCTAATGAAACCTCTTCAATTAGGTCTTCTTAGATTAAGCACAAAAAAACCTATTTACAAAGGTTCAAGAATTAATGATAATATTGAAGACATTATTCTGACACTCGAAGGTGCATTAGGTTTAAAATATTTTACTGAAATTAACAATACTAAAGCCCTTAGCGATATGCTGATTAATATAAAAGAATTAAAAGAAATGATTAATCTTGAACTTAAAAATAAATAACGAAAGCACAACAACGTGTATAATTAATTGCTTGGTCTGTGTGTACTCGGAAAATCCTACGGATTTTCCTCTCGTTCGTTTTCTTTTATTAACTTAGTTCCTGCCAACGCAACCAGTCATAACACGAACACGTTGTGCTTCATTATCAGAAACCGTTAACCAATGATAAAATTCTTTAGAAAAATTCGCCAAAACTTGCTTATGGAAAATAAGACTGGAAAGTATTTTAAATATGCGATTGGAGAAATTGTTCTTGTAGTTATTGGAATTTTAATTGCTCTACAGATTAACAATTGGAATGAAAACAGGAAAAATTCTATAAATGAAAAAGCTTTATTGGCTAATACGATTAACGATTTAGACGCAGACAAAAAGCGCTTTACTAATAATCAGAAAGAGGCAGATACTATTCTAAAAGTTTATAAAAAATTATATGAACTAGGACTAGATGAAAAAAGTAATATTGAAATTAAGAACCCAAACTATATAAGAAGAATATTGTCTTTTGACCCTAACCTTAATAAGGATTATTCTGCATTAAGCAATAGAATAAGTGATGATGACATTAGAGAAAGTATTTTGTCATATGATTTAAAACTAAATATGTTTGAGGTTAGCTTTATAGAGTTTCGAAAAGTTATTGAGGACAGAATAAGGGTGTTTTTAGGAGAAAAAGGTTTATATAAATTAGAGAGTTTATACAAGAATAATTCTAATTTTATTGATGTTAACGAACTTATTGATTTAGCAAAAACCAATCAATTTCAACAACTTTTATTTGAAGCAAAGTTAAAGCTCGAAAATTTGAACTCACTATTAATTGATATAATAAATAAAAACGAAGAACTGAAGCATACAATTAATAATCAATTAAAAAAATAACGAAAGCACAACTATGTGTATAACCAATTGCTTGGTCTGTGTGTACCCGGAAAACCCTATCGGATTTCCCTACTGGTTCGGTTTATTTTGCTAACTTAGTTCCTGCCAACGCAATTAGCCATAGATAAACACGTTACCTGCAAGCTTGAGTTAACAATTAAAAATCTTGAAAAACTTACTAAAACATTTACAGGCATACATTTCAATATCCGAAGAAGAGTTTCAGGAAATAGTAATGTATTTTGAATATTTTGAAGTCAAAAAAAAGCAGAATTTAAATTCCTTTAAAAATATTTCAAACTACAACTTCTTTGTAATTCAAGGGTGTTTAAATATGTACTTTATAAATGACAAAGGAGAGAATCAATCTGTTCAATTTGCCATTGAAAATTGGTGGATTGGCGACTTATTAAGTATGCATCGCAATAAAGAAAGTGTGTTTTATATTCAAGCTGTAGAAGATTGCAAAATATTATCTATTTCAAAAAAAAATCAAGAGAAATTATTCATTGATTTTCCCAAAATAGAACGTTATTTCAGGATTATTTATCAAATTTCTTACGGAGCTTCATTGTATCGAGTCAAATTTTTATACGAAGCATCCAAAGCAGAACGTTATTTTCATTTCATAAAACATCATCCTGATTTTGCACAACGAATTCCACAATATCTTATAGCATCCTTTCTTGGTTTAACACCTGAATATGTTAGTGAAATTCGAGCAAAAAACATTTCTTAAACAGGTTTAAGAAGATTTACTTTTATTGTACTAACCTTTGTTCAAATTAAAATATATATCAAAATGGAACAAAGAATTAATATTCATCAATCCGAACCTAAAGCATTTGAAGGGATGTTTGCTTTAGAACAATTTCTTAACGATTCACCTTTAAGCAAGCAACAAATTTCATTAATCAAAATGCGTGCTTCACAAATTAATGGTTGTGCCTATTGCATTAATATGCATACCGAAGAGGCTATTAAGGCTGGCGAAACACATCAACGCTTGCACATGCTCAATGCTTGGAAAGAATGGAATCTATTTTCAGAAGAAGAAAAGACCCTACTTAAAATCACAGAAGAAATTACATTAATTCATCAGAATGGGCTAACCGATAAGACGTACCAAAATGCTCAACACTTGTTTGATGATAAGACTATTATTGCAATTGTTATGGCTGCGACTACCATAAATGCTTGGAATAGAATAGCTATAAGCACAAGAATGTAATCGCCCATAAAAGATGAGAACTGCCAGCAGGTAACAACGTGTATAAGCAATAGCGGTTTGAGTGAAAACTCGAACCGTTTTCATTTAATTGAAGTATATTGCTATTTGAAAGGTAGTTGTCATAAATCCGCTACTGCTCATACACTAGACCGTTGTCATTAATATACCAGACCAACTCAAAAATCACATTTGAAATCAAAAATTGAATGATAAAAAAAAGAATATTTAGATTTATTAAGCGATATGTAATCGGTTTAACAATCTTTTTACTAATCGCTTTAATTGGACTTTATATTTATTTTGTAAAGGTAAATAAACTTGAATCCGAATTAAAAATTCCTCAAATCGCTTTAGAAAATCAGTTTGGAGAATTAAAATCGTTTAATGATTATAAAGGAAAAGTCCTTTTGGTAGATTTTTGGTTTCAAGGTTGCATACCTTGTTTAGAAGAAATGAAATTTTTTCCTGAATTATTAAAGAAATATGATTCTGAATTAGCAATAATGAGTATAAGTATTGACCCAAAAGAAACGACTGAATATCTACTTGAACAAAAACCTAAACCTTGGAATTTCTTGGTTTCTGATGACAAAAACTGGACTTTCTATAATAACATTTTTAATGGAAAAAGTTTAGTAGAACACTTGAAAGTAACTTCATATCCAACTTATTTACTATTTGATAAAAATGGAGAATTAATTAATACACCAGATAATGGAATTGCTGCTGTAGAAAATGAATTAAGCGGAATATTTGGTCACGACCTGACTTTTAAAACTAAAAGATATAAAGAACTTTCGGAAAAGTTTCCCTATTTAGTAATTCCTTACACTGTATTAGTTTTACTTATACTATTAATTCAATTATTGATATTTGTAATAAAGAAACTGATTGGAAATAAAAAATACTAATGCCAACACCGTATATAATTTATTGCTTGGTTCTAGCCTACTTACGAAAATCCTAGCGGATTTTTGCTACGCACAGTTCGCTACGCTCGTGTCTATTCGGTTTTTATTTGCTAAATTAGGTGCTTAAACACGCCACTAATCATACATAAACACGTTGCCCAAAATTTTTAAGCAAGCTCATTAGTATTCAATTTCAATAGTTAAATCATAGATATAATCTTTTTTCATTTGCCAATAATTTTCAATATTATCGTCGACAAACATCAACTTTCTGTTTTTATTTAGAGAGAATGAATATGTTTTAGTCTTTTTAGGGTTAACACCAATTGACCTTAACACAGCTCCATAGCCAGCGTAAACATATCCTTTTTTAATCAATCGTTTAGGGGTTTTATAGGCAGGATCAATTCCAGTTCCATTTGGATAATATTTATCTGGTAATGTTTCAAAAGACACAAAAACTCCATCTTCACTTAATCGCAAATCAAAATCTTCAATGTCTATTACAACTTGTTTTGATTCTCCCTTTTTCCTAGATGTAATTATACCTGTCAATAAAGAGTCTTTTAGTTTAGGTGGAAAATAAAGCCTATCAGCAGAATATAGATTAACTTTAAAGGGATAATACCCACGCTCTTTTGAGGTGGATGATTCTGTATTCACTACAATTTTTTTTATAATTACTTCTTTACCCTTCTCAATATTTTCTGGAAAAGGAATATAAGTCACACCTATCTCACCAGATCTGAACTCAATAATTCTTGAATTAAGCAAACGATGTGTAGAAAATGGTTTTTCATGTTTAAGCAATTCTACAGTCGTTGATTTTAACACAACTTCTTCTAGAGTAGAAATATCTTCTTCTAATAAAACGGTTAAATAACTTTTTAAATTCTTTAAAGAAATTTTCTTTGTTTTAAAACCAACAGATGATATTCTAATTGAATCTATTTGAATAATCAAAGGAATTTTAAAAACTCCCTTTTCATCTGTAAAAGTTCCGCTGCCATTTAAAAAGTCAATATTAGCCTCAGAAATGGATGCTTGCGTTGACTTATTAATAACTCTGTATTCTTGTCCAAAAGAAAAGTTGTAGAAAAAGAAGAATACAAATATGATATATTTCATTAGTAGAATAAAGCTTAACTAGTTAAATATTCGATTAGCTACAATATTTGTTAATTAGTAAAAATAAATTATTCTAACTAAAAAATGATTAATCAAGTTGCTAAAATGCATTTATGAACTAAAAGCAATGAATTGATTAGGTTTTCAAAATCAAAACATTGGGTAACAACATGTATATTTAATTGCTAGGTCTAACCTACTTACGACTATTGCTTACGTCAGTTCGCTTTGCTCGTGTCCTGCGGAATATTCTATCTGTGATTTATTTACTAAATTAGTTGCTAAATCACGCAACTAACCATAACACAAAAACGTTACAAACAATACCTCCGAAATAGTAACTCCAAATAAAATTCAGCTATTAAAAACTTAATTTTTAGAATTTCTAACTCGAACTCTGAATTTAACTCAGATGCGGAATCTAACTCTTGTGGAATTTTAACTCATATGAATTTTAACTCATATGAATTTTTGAGCTTTTTTGTGAAATTATTTACTCAAATGGTTAATTTTTTATAAATCTAATAGTCTGCTCTTTATTATCCGTTTGTATTTTCAAAAAATAGATGCCGTTAGATAAATCATCAACATCTAAGGTAATATCGTGATTTTCATTACTAACGTTAAATTTATTCAAGAGTCTTCCGTTGATATCAACTATACTTATTTCATTAATACTTAACTTACTTTTAATCGTTAATTTTGAATTTGTTGGATTTGGGAATGCAGTAAATAAATCACTTCCATATTCTGAAACTGATAATAGATCATCTACAATTTCTGTAGCTGCTGTATTTGTTATAATTGGTGGATTAAAATCGAAATAAATATCTGCTGTATTATAAAATATATCTCCAAGAATTACATTGTCTTTTGGTTTAATCTTATAAGCTATAAAACCATGAGAATTAGATTCGTCATTTGTACTATCTACCAAATTGATATTATCGAAAATAAAACTAACGTCGCTACCATTTAAAATTTCAACACGACCATTATGACTTAATCTTTCTAATTGCATAGTTGTCCAATCTAACTTATCATCTAATAAATTTTCAATTCTTATATTACTAGCGCGTGCTGTTCCTGTATTTTGAAAACGAATTAAATAATGTAAATATTTATCTACATCTTCTATTAAAATTTGCGCTCCTTCTAAGCATGTGATGTCGTTAGGATCATAAGAACCGATAACTGTTTGTTCTAAAGTAAAAGTATTATCGTTTTCAGTTTCATCACCTGAAACAGGATTGATTGTCGCATTTGAAACTAATACATCATCTATGTTAGTTATTGGTGGAGCAAACACATTAAACTCTAGATCTATTGTTTTAGTTTCGAAAGGGTTTAAATCATGATAGTCAAAAGTTAAAGAATTACTTGTTTGCGAAACTACTGTTTCACTAGCACTTAAAAACTGAAGTTTTGAATCATCAAAGTCAAAAATAACTGTTCCATCTATTTGTGTTGTTCCAATGTTGCTATAAACTATCTTGTATGAAGTATCAAATCCAGGTCTAGGATCATCAATAAAAGGATATACACTTATATTGAGATTATTTGAAACTAAATTACTTGAAATACAAAAATTTGCAATATCACTATTTTCTATTCCTGAAAAATTGGAATTATAAGAAGCAGGTGTAGATGAAAAATTTGGTGTTTGAAATACTATAGAGGTTTCATAATTCCCTTCAGCTGGGTAAAGCTTATAAAAGCCATTAGCATTAGTAATCGTCGAAAAATTATTTATTCCGTCGGTTGTTGTAATCATTATGTTTTCAACAGAAAATTCTCCAGAATTGCAATCATTTGCTTCCAAGTCTAAACTCACGACACCAGAAATAGCATTACTATTCAACCCTAAGTTCTCATACCAAACGATTTTGTCATTTGTAGATGAATAAGAAATTAAATCAAATTTATTATCTCCGTTCATATCTGTTGCATAAACTAATTGAGGAGAGTAAATTGTATTAGAAATTATTTGTTGATCACCAAATGCGCCTTGTCCATCTAGGTTCTCATACCAAGCTATTTTATTATCCCATAGGGATGCTGAAAACACATCGTTATCACCATCATTATCAATGTCAATTGAATAAACTGATCTTGCCCTGTCTGCTAGAGATGATATGATGTTTTGTTCTCCAAAATCTCCTTGACCAGTAATATTTTCATACCAAGCTATTTTATCATCTACTTCAGAAGCAGATAAGACATCTAAGTCACCATCTCCATCAATATCTTTAGCATACACTGACGTTGGAGCCTGAGTCATTGTAGAAATAATATTTTGACCTCCAAAGCCACCAATTCCATCTAGGTTTTCATACCAAGCAATTTTATTATCAGCCTTCGACGATGAAATCACATCTAAATCTCCATCTCCATCAATGTCATCGGCATATACATTATTAGGAAAATCAACTTGTGTAGAAATAATTTGTTTATTTGAAAAAGCCCCTTCTCCATTTAAGTTTTCAAACCATGAGATATCTCCTACATTATTTGCACACGCTAGCAATATGTCATTATCGCCGTCATTATCAAAATCTGAAATAAAAAGTGGGGAAGCATTATCAAAAACAGAAACATTTTGTGATATAATTTGATTTGCACCAAAAGTTCCCTGACCATCTGTATTCTCAAGCCAAACAAGGTTTTGATCAATTCCTTCAACATAAACTATATCCATATCGCCGTCATTATCCATATCACCAGAAGTGATAGCAGAAGCAGTCAAATCTGAACTTATTATAATTGGCAAACCAAAATTACCCAAATTATCAATATTTTCATACCAGCCAATCTGATGGTCAGCAAATGCTGAAAAAAGTATGTCGTTGTCACCATCACCATCTATATCTATTGGAAAAACAGAACCTGGACTACTAACTTCAGAGTCTGAAACTACTTGCTGATTTCCAAAGTCTCCCAATCCGTTAGTATTCTCATACCAAGCAATCTTATCATCATTATATGAAGCTGATACTATATCATTATAACCATCATCATTCAAATCTGCTACTTGAGCAAGAAATCCATTTTCGATTTCAAATGTAATAATCTGCTCTTCTCCAAAATTCCCTAATCCATTTAAATTCTCATACCAAACAATCCTATTTGGAGAAGAAACAATAGAAACAATATCATTATCACTATCACCATCAATATCGGACACATAAATTGAAAACGCGTTAGGAGTTGATGCAATAAATAATTCAGAGCTAAAATCACCTTGTCCATCCAGATTTTCAAACCAAGACACTGTACCTAATACATGAGCAACTATGTCTAAATCTGAATCACCATCTACATCTTCAACAAACAGTGATTCAACTGAAATAGTGGTAAAGAGCGTATGATCCACAAAGCTTCCCTGGCCATCAATATTCTCTAACCAACCCAAGGTTACATTTCCTATGCTTCTTCCATAAACTATATCATTATCCCCATCATTATCAATATCTCTAGCGTACATTTCAGTTATAACACCATTATCATCTACTATAATTTGCTGAGGTCCAAAATCACCTTGTCCATCCATATTTTCATACCATGTTAACTTACGATCAATTCCAGAGGCTGATACCACATCCTGGTCTCCATCACCATCAATGTCTGAAGAAAACACATAGATGGCTCCTAACATTTCAGAAGAAATTTCTTGTGATGCACTAAAATTACCTTGCCCATCTATATTTTCAAACCACGATATTGTATTGCTGAAAGCAACCAAAGCATCAATATCCCCATCATTATCCATATCTTCAGCATAGACAGATTTAGCACCAATTATATCTTCAAAAAAATCGCTTTGAATACTATAATTACCATTTACATTTTCAAACCATGAAACTTTATCATTGCCCTCTGACGACACAAGCAAATCTTTATCTCCGTCACCATCTAAATCAGCAACATGCATATCAGTGACGCTACTTACCAAAGACTCAGTTATGACATTTTCTTCAAATCCAATCTGACCAAATGAAACCTGAATAGTAAATAGTAATATTAGTGTAGTATAGTAATTATTCATAGCGCATTTTATTACTATCAAAGAAACAATTTTTATTATTTTATACATAATCTCAATCTAGTTTTTTACAAATCTAATAATTAATTCATTTTTACCGCTTATATTTTTATTACTAATGGCAATCTTGTTTAAGAGCCTTCCATTAATATGAACAATACTGATTTCGCTTAAATTAACTTTACTTTGAATGGTTTGCTTACTCGAACTCTGAATTTTAAAATAATAAGGGTTCTATTCTTACGGATTTTGAGTTTGTTTGCGGTACGTTTTACTTAAATGGTTAATTTTTGTTTACTCAAACTCGCTAAATGTGATTAATCATACTTCAACGTTCTTATCTGCACGTGATCACTCTTATGTGTGGGTAAATTATGTAACAATATGTATAACCAATTGCTCAGTTTGTGTTTGCTCGGAAAATCCTGTGGATTTCCTACTGGTTCGGTTTCTTTTGTTAACTTAGTTCTTTCTAACGCAACAAGCCATACACAAACAAGTTGGCACAAATATGAAAAATTGATGACACCTAAACAGGAAGAAAGAATAAAAAATAAAATCAAGAAAATTAAACATGACCTTCAAGCTGACAAAAGACATTGGGGCGGATTTTATCACGATGGTGGTGGTTTACGATATTTACCACCCGAATTATACTTGAAATTAGAGGATTTTACTGGTGCTTTACGATACTTCAATTGGTTTACAAAAAATTTCCCTGAAGACATTGGCTATCCAATCTTCCTTTTTGAATGGACAATTACTCTTTTTAAAACCAAAAGAATTGAACAAGCTGAAAAGAAAGCAATTCAAACTTTTGTGTCTAATACTTATATTTTTGACAAATTTCTTCAAAAAGAATCTCTTCAATTCGAAAAATCTGAATCTTCAAATTGGCAGCTAGAACAACTAATTGAATACTTTGAATATAATATAAATCAAGACTATTTGATTGATTTCGGAAAATGGCTAGAGAGTTTTACTACAAGCGAAAAGTTTTATGGCTTTGCGAATAGATTTATTGAATTGAGACAAAAATTGGAAAACGAACCTGTTGGAAATACTAGAACCGAACTTATTGAGATAGAAAAAGAATTAATAAAAAAATATGCGAATTAAAACAACTACAGCCAACACCGTTTATATTTAATTGCTAGTCTGTGTTTACTCGGAAAATCCTATCGGATTTTCCTACTGGTTCGTTTCATTTTTGCTAACTTAGTCCAAGCCAACACAACTAACCATAAACAAAAACGTTGTACAACATTAGAATACAGCTGCTCAACACAAACTTTATAGATTAGAAAACTATGCAAATGGACATTACAAACATTCAGAAAACTAAATTTTAATTAATGAATTTAATTTTAGACTTCTTTTTAGTGAGTGGCATCGTAATTATTGCAATAGTTTTATTAAGACTACTAAGAATAAAACAGAAAGAATTGCCTCAAAAAATATTAATTGTATTTTTTTTACTTCTATTTTTTGTTTCTATCTATTTTTATGCTTCATTACATAATATTATTTGGCTAATAAGACTCACATTTCTACCAAATGATATTACTATAATTACTTTAGGTCCTTTATTGTTTCTCTATGTAAAATCACTATTCTTAAAAGAAGATAGTTTAGTGAAAAACACTTTAGTACATTTTATTCCTACTTTCTTTTTTGCTTTTGGCATTACAATTCCAACAATATTGTTCAATAATTTTAAGATAGATGAATTGGCTTACACACATACAAATTTTATACGTAGCATAATAAGAATTGAAAATTTATACTTTATTCTATACTTAATTATTTCACTACGATTGTTATCAAAATATCGAAAATTGACTAAATATAAATATTCGAACCTAAAAAAATACGATTTTAATTGGATAAAGATTATGCTTTTATCTGCATTAGGTATTATAAGCATTGATATAGGACTTAAAATATATGAATTCTTTTTAGGTGATTTCCAATGGAATGTTGATAATATTTCTGTATTAGCTATGATTATCCTAGTTTCATATTTGGCTTATTATGGTGTAAACCAATCTAAAGTATTATTACCATCATTTTTATTAGTTAATGAAGTTGATGAGCCTGAAATTAATAAGAAAAAAAAGAATACATTATCTTCTGAGAAAAAAGAAGAATTTGAAAAACTGAAAAACAAACTTGAACTTATTATAAAAACTGAACAGCCCTATTTGAACGAAGATTTGACATTAGGAAAATTAGCTGAACAGCTTTCTACAACAGATAAAAAACTTTCCACAATGTTAAATCAATACTTGAACACTACATTTTATGATTTAATAAATAAGTATCGTGTAGAGGCTGTAAAAGACAAAATAAACTTAGATAGCTATAAAAATTATAATCTATTTGGAATTGCGTCCGAATGCGGTTTTAAATCAAGAACCAGTTTCAATAGAATTTTTAAAAAAGAAACTGGCCTCTCTCCTTCTGACTTCAAAAAAAGTATTTCTTAAAGTTATTCAATGTTTTTTTTAACATATAATAACGCACCAATGCTTCTATTGGTCAACCTAAATCATTATAAATTTATTGATTTGCAGTTAAATTTATAAACTATAATAAAATGAAAAAAAAGGTATTGACATTATTAATTTGCGGACTTGCTTTAATTGCAACGTCACAAAACACTCCTGAAAAATCACAAAAACAGAGTGTAGAAAAATCAATTTTCGGAATTCAAACAGGATTTGCTGGATTATGGATTAACAATGAACTAAAACTATCAAATCAAATTGCTCTACGAACTGAATTAGGTTTTGATGCTTATGATAATGATGATTTTTATCCTAATGCTGGTTTTCTTCTGACTACCGTTATTACATTAGAACCACGATGGTATTATAATCTAGATAAAAGAGCAAGTAAATCAAAACGAATAGATAATAATAGTGGAAATTTCTTTTCACTTAAAACAAGTTTTCGTTCAGACGATTTACTACTCGATTTTGGAGATGATAACAATGCACAAATAGTAGATAACTTATCAATAATTCCAACTTGGGGAATTAGAAGAAACTTAGGAAAACATTTTAATTATGAAACTGGTATTGGAGTTGGTTATATTCAATATTTTTCTAAAAATGCTGGGTTCTCAAAAAATAAAGGAGAAACTGCGGTAAATCTACACTTACGTATTGGCTATCAGTTTTAAGAATAAAAAGGTATGGTAACAACGTGTATATTTAATTGCTAGGTCTCGCCTACTTACGACTATTGCTTACGCCAGTTCGCTTTGCTCGTGTCCTGCGGAATATTCTATCTGTGATTTATTTACTAAATTAGTTGCTTAAACACGCAACAAATCATACACAAACCGTTGTAAGTAATAGCACAGCTGAACTCAAATTGAAATATAGTCTAGACTAAAAGTTAAAGTTTTAAATTAAAATCTGTATTACACAGTAATTAAAATTATTATTAACTAAGTTTACTTTCAAAATAATCTCAATCTAATTTATGAAAAAAGTATTTTACGCATTTGCTCTTATGGCAGTATCATTAATGTCTTGTGAAAGTAATTCTGATGATGAAACGAATACACCTGACACATCAAGTATATTACCTACTAAAGTAGATATAGTCTATTCTGATGGTGAAAGTGAAACTATAGAATACACTTATAGTGATATGACACTTATAAAAGAGGAATCTTCTGATGGTTATTATACAGATTATATTTATGAAAATAATGTACTTACACAAGCCAACTACTATGACGCACCAGATGATGAAATTTTAGAATCGTACACTTACGACTCACAAGGAAGAATATCTACTATTACAGTTAATATTACTGGTATTGGAGTTTATGAATATAGTCAAACTTATAGTCCAGATAATTCTGTAATTACACAATCATCAATAACATTTCCAAGTACAGACCCTTCAACAACTACAATAAGCGACGGTAATATTACAAATTCTACGGAAGCAAGTTATTACACTTCTGCAAATACATACGACAACAAGAATGGAGTATTTAAAAATGTAGAATTAAGGGAACAATTTTTAACAATAGACTATGAAAACAGCTATGCTTTAAATTTTACTTTAAATAATCTTTTAAGTGAAACAATAGTAGACAATTCAACTATGCAGAGTGAAAACTATACTTACACAATGACTTACACAAGTTTTGATTATCCAAGAACTGTTGAAGAAAATGAAGATGGAGATATTACAACGTATACTTACACTTATAATAATGACTAGGATATACCATTGTTTAATTTTTAAAAAAGAATAAAAATTACAAACAAAGCATACATGACAAGAATGTATGCTTTGTTTATTATAGCACTCTTTGTATTTATAAGGAAATATACTAATTAACCAAATCTGAACTGATTGAATAAAAGAAAACACAGAATACTGAATTCACTCTTACGGAATTATGGAATTGAACGTGAAATTTAAACTCTAGTATTGGAATAAAAAACTAAAACAAACTACTACTTACAACAAGGTGTATAATCAATTGCTGGTCTGTGTGTACTCGGAAAATCCTACGGATTTTCCTCTGGTTCGGTTTCTTTTAGTAACTTAGTTCTTGCCAACGCAACAAGCCATTACACGAACACGTTATATACCATTACAACACAAAAATGGAAAATCTAATTAATTACATAAAATCAAAAATTTCTTTAACTCAAAATGATATTGATTTAATCAAAAATCATTTTGTTACAGAAAAAGTTCCAGCTCAAACTAATCTTTTAGAAGCAGGAAAAGTAGAACGATATATTTATTTCTTAGATACAGGAATTGTAAAAGGATTTCAAAATATTGACGGAAAGATTGTCGTACAGCACCTTGTAGCGGAACAAGATTTTTTCACATCTTTAGATAGTTTTATGACAGAAACACCATCATTAGATTATTATGAAACTATCACAGAGTCAAGAGTTTTAAAAATATCGAAACCTGATTTTGACATTTTACAAAAAGAAACAAAATTTTGGGCAATATTCGTCAAAGAAGTAACCAACGAACATTTAAGTTGCAAATTAGAACGTGTTAAAGATTTTCAAATTTTAACTGCAAAAGATCGTTATCTAAAATTTGTAAATCAGTATCCAAAATTAGCTTTAAATGTATCTATTGATAATATCGCTTCTTTTTTAGGAATGGAACCTCAATCTTTAAGTCGTATTAGAAAACAAATCGCTTTCTAACAAATGTTATTTCTAGCCTCATAAAAGATTTTGAAATTTGCTCAAACAAAATTTAAGAATTATGAGTAATGAAATTTCATTAGTAACTGGCGGAAATGGACATTTAGGAAATAACCTAGTTAGACTTTTACTTTCCAATAACCAAAAAGTAAGAACAACTGTAAGAGACATTAATAACACTGACCCTTTTAAAGGTTTAGACTGTGAGGTTGTACAGGCTGACATTACAGATATTGAATCATTAAAGAAAGCATTTCAAGGAGTTACCAACTTATATGCAGTTGCGGCAAATTTTAGTATGTGGGCAAAAAATCCAAAAGAGGGAATTTATGATAATAATATGCAAGGAACTCAAAATGTATTCGATATTGCTAAAGAATGTGGTATCAAGAATATCGTTTATGTAAGTTCTGTAGCCAGTTTAGATTTCACAAAATTACCTGCAAATGTTGACAATGGATATAACAAAGACCGAAGAAATTGGTATTATAACTCTAAAAACGATTCTGACATACTAGCTTTAGAATTAGGGGAAAAATATAATATTAGAACTGTTCTTGTTTTACCTTCTGCTATGATTGGTTCTAAAGCTTATAAATTAAGTTATTCTAACAATCTAGTATTACAAGTTTTAAATGGAGAAATACCTGTAGATACAAACGTAACTTTAAATTGGGTTGATGTAAAAGATGTAGCTTCTGGTCTATATAACGCTATGCAAAAAGGTAGAAATGGAGAACGCTATATTCTATCGAATGAACAACACACTACATTACAAAAAACGGTAAAAATAGCATCAGAATTATATCCTGAACTAAAATTAAAAACACCTAAAAAAGTACCAAAATGTTTATTGTATACTGTAGCAGGTTTAATGGAGTTTAGTAGTAAACTTACAGGTAAAGAGCCTTTATTACAGAGACATTACTTGGATATGTTTTATGGATTAAAACAAGATTATGATATTAGTAAATCAAGAAAAGAATTAGATTTTAATCCTAAACCTTCAAGAAAAGCTTTAGAAGATGCTTTGAAATATTTGAAAACCGATTGGAAAAAAGAAAACGGTATATAACAACGTGTATAATTAATTGCTAATGCAAGCTTGCTTACGCAAATCCATGCAGATTTTCTATTTGGTTTGTATTTGCTAATTTTGTTGCTGAAACACGCAACTAACCATATACAAACCGTTAGCACTAATTTGAAGACAATGAACCGATTAGTTAAAATCCTAGAAAAAAACACTTCAGGAAAGAAAGTCTTAGGTCTTTTTATACTGACAAATGTTGTTTACTTGATTATGTTGTTCGTAACT
>Ga0209344_10002554_pt1 | contig 19928 bp, 19 predicted proteins | sample Cruoilmetagenom6_FD_187293 | JGI IMG/M metagenome (GOLD analysis project Ga0209344, IMG submission 187293) | Oil polluted marine microbial communities from Coal Oil Point, Santa Barbara, California, USA - Santa Barbara Oil Seep Sample 6 (SPAdes)... | ecosystem: Environmental > Aquatic > Marine... | reverse complement strand
TCCCGCTCCGATGGTGCAGCCGTGGAGCATGGCCCCGTGGCCGACACTGACCTCCTCTTCGAGGAGCGTCGGATACAAGCCTCGCTCGACGTGGACGATGACGCCATCCTGAAGGTTGGATCGATCGCCGATCCGAATCCAATGGATATCTCCCCTAACGACCACGTTGTACCAGATGGAGACGTCATCACCGAGAGACACCTCACCGACCACCACCGCGTTGGTGGCCACAAAAACCCTCTGGCCGAACACCGGGGTCAGGCCGGATACCGTCTGAATCGTCACGATGGGAACCTTCCAATTGCCTCGTTCGCGACCTGCGTCGCAGGCGGAGTGGGCACGCTACCACAGGCCCGATCCGACCATCAATGCCACCATGGACTTCCGAGGACGCAAAATACCGGAAATGTGCGGGTTGTGGATCTGGAGGCCAAAATGCCGGACGGCAAGAGACTCGAAGAAAAGGAGATAGCTGTAAATAACTGTAAACAAAGAGGTTGCTTTTGAGGGCCAAAAACCACCGTCAGAAGTCGAAGTGCCTGTGTTTACATTGGCTTAACGCGAATTCCACAGGGTTTTCCACAGGGTTTTCCACAGGGGTGTAGACGAGGCGATCGAGGTTTGAAAACCCGCAAACCGATGGGCGTCTCAGTGCTCGGAAATCACCCACTCTTCGAGGTCGAACGTCTGCTCCCAACCCACCGCCCCGAGCCGGATCACCAGACCGTCTTCAGAGCCCAGATCCACCATCGTGCTCACCCGACCACCGGCCAGTTCACCGGAATCCAGGACCAGATCCGGCGTCCCGTGAAGCGACGACATCGCCTCCTCGACCGAGATACCGGGCGCCTGACCATGCCCGTTGGCCGATGTCGCCGTGAGGGGACCCACCCGGTAGAGCAGCGCACGGAGACGATCGTGATCGGGAATTCGAACCGCCAGCGTCTTCTCGCGAGCCGCCGGAACGCTGCCTTGATACGGAACCACCGCGCTCAGGGCTGCCGGCCAGATCCGGGACAGTTTGAGGCGATGTCTGTCCGGGATCTCGACGAGTCCATCGATCTGTTCCCAATCGCAGCACACCACCGGCAGACCGAGATCATCCGGCCGTCCCTTGAGTTCGACCACACGGTCCACGGCTGCCGCGTTTCTGGGATCGGCCCCGAGACCATAGAAGCTCTCGGTGGGGATGAGCACGACCCCCCCCGAAGCGACGACCTCGGCGGCCGTGTCAAGACAGGCTTTGACATCATCGGGCTGACGAAATTCCAGACGCTTCATGATTCTCCAAGCAGGGTCCGGGCGTGGGCTCGTGCGGAGGGACCAAGTTCATCCCCGGCGATCATCCGTGCCAACTCGAGCTCGCGACCCTCGCCCTTGAGGATCTCCACTCGGGTCACCGATCGCCCACCGGCGTCGATCTTGTCGATCCGATAGTGGCTCTTCGCGCGGGCCGCCACCTGGGGCAGATGGGTCACGGCCAGGACCTGATCGATCGCCGCGAGATCGCCGAGAAGACCGGCGAGGGCGGCAGCGGTGGCGCCACCGAGTCCCGAGTCGACCTCGTCGAAGAGCAGGGTCATGGCGCCACCCGATCGGGCTGAACGGAGCACCGTTCTGATGGCGAGGTGAATCCGTGACAGCTCGCCGCCCGAGGCGATCCGCGCCATGGGCCGTGGTTCCTCACCCGGGTTGGCGGCGATGAGCAGCTCGCACTCCTCGACTCCAGCGGCGTCGAACGCAACGGCCAGACGGTCCCGCACCATGGGGCTCGAATCGTCTTCCCGAGCATTCCAACGAAAGACCAAGGTGGTCCCCGCCATATTGAGTCGCGCCAAGACGGTCTCCACCGCTCCAGCGAGTTTCTTACCGGCTGAATGCCGTGCCTCATCGAGCTCATCGGCGACCTCGGAGAATGCTAGAAGAGCCTTGTCGGCCTCGGCCTTCGCGGTTTCCAGCCGATCCTCTACGTCCTCGAGCCGGGTCTTCTCCACCGCCAGCTTTTCGCGATGCTCAAGGACCCGCGCCAGGGGTTCGCCGTACTTGAGCATGAGTTGATCGAGGACGTGGAGACGGCTCTCGACGCTCTCGAGCTCGCCCGGGTCGCCATCGATCTCACGCGTCAGACCCCGAACCTCGCGGACGAGTTCCTCGATATGGATCCGAGCTTCGGCGAGCCCCGAGGCGCCTTCTTCGAGAGGAAGCCCGTTCGAGATCATTTCCTCGACATCGCGCTCGCCCTGGGCGAGGCGATCAACCACCGATTGTTCATCGTCACCAAGCCGGCCGAGGATCGATGCGCCGAGTTCGTGGATCCGGGCGGCGTTGCGCAGAACCTTCCGACGCGCGGTCAGCTGCTCGTGTTCTCCCGCCGCGGGCGCGACGCCATCGATCTCACCGAGCTGGTAGGCGATGGTGTCCAGGCGATCCCGCCGATGGGCGCGGGCGGCCTCGAGCGATGCAAGAGAATCGGCGGCTTCCCGCCACTCGGCAAAACGCTTGGCCACCGCCTCGAGAAGCTCATCGTGATCGCCGGCGTCATCCACCAACCGGCGCTGGACATCGGAATCCGACAGCCCATGTTGCTCGTGTTGACCGTGGATCGAAAGCAGGTGGGGAGCGATCCTCTGGAGTGCCCCCACGGTCACGAGCACATCGTTGACCCAGCAACGGCCACGACCGGCGGCCGAGAGTTCGCGTCGGATGCTCAGTTGACCATCGCCATCGGCGCCGAGCTCATCAAGAATGCTCTCGAGACCCGATCCTCGATCGACCGAGAACCAACCCTCGACCTTGAGGCGCTCGTCACCCGTTCGGACGAGTTCCGACGAGGCGCGTCGCCCGGCGAGAAGCTCCAGGGATGTCACAAGCAGTGATTTCCCGGCACCCGTTTCTCCGGTGAGGGCGACGAATCCCGGCGCCAACTCGACCTCGACAGCATCAATGATGCCGAGTCCACGAACCATGAGACGCTCAAGCATGGTCCGGGATCGTATCACCGATATGTGACGTACAATCAACCGCCTTAAATTGCTTTCGCGGCAACCCCCGGGTCACACCCACCGGGAGGCCACGCATCGTCTGAAGCGAAGAGAGGAAACGAGATGACCAAGAACGCAGCACCGGTGGTCCGCAGCATGTCTTCGGTTGAAGCCCAGACCGTGGAACGTTCCCGTGGCGCCGCCATCCAGGTCCTCATCGGACCCGACGACGGCACCCCGAATTTCATCATCCGGAGATTCACCCTCGAGCCCGGCGGTCGCATCCCCCGCCACCGCCACGATACCATCGAGCACGAACAGGTCATGCTCGCGAGTTCCATGGTGATCGGTCTCGATGACGACGAGATAGAAGTCAGCGAAGGGGACTGCATTTTCATCCCCGCCGGTGTGTCCCATTGGTACGAGAATCGAACCGATCAGACGGTCGCCTTTCTCTGCATGGTCCCCATGACAGCGGACTACCAGACGGAGTGGCTCGAGCCGGCTGAGGAGTGACCCGCACCTTCTGACAGGCGATGGGAACGGAGTCAGGCAGCCTCTCGCGGTGAACATAGAGCCAGGCACCGATTCCGCGTTTTCTCCATGGATCGCGGTACAGGCGCTCACCGGGGCGTGCCGGGCACGGCATTGTGCCGGTATGACCTTCCGGCAACGCAACGCGCTGCACACAATGCCGATGCCGGGCAACCCTCGCGGTAGAACGCTCCTGTGCATCTGCTCCGGCAACGAGGGAGACCGTCGGCGGGCCATCGGCGTGGTCGCAGCCCTTTCCCGTCACCCCCGCGCGATCACGCCGATGGTGCGACGCTGGACCGCCGGAGGCGGGCCAGAAGGCCGGAGCTGAAGGAAGCAATTGCGGTCACCGACCCTGCCTACAGCTCTGAATGATCAATGATCTTGGTCTACCTCTGTTTGCATCGCGAGACGACCTCGGTCCATGCGCGTTCGACCTCTGCGTCGAGCGCGCCCTGTGGACCGGAGTTGTCGATGACGATCTGCGCCAACTTGCGTTTTTCGGCGAGCGGCGCCTGTGCGGCGAGCAGGCCCTGTGCTCGATCCACCGGCACCCCTCGAGCGACCGCTCGCTCGAGCTGTTGCTCCGGCGAGCACCAGACGACCGCGAGCAGATCGTAGTTCCGCCACGACCCGGTCTCGACCAAGAGCGCCGCCTCGACCAAAGCGACCGAGCTGGGACCGAGGGTGTTCAACCACGCCTCGACGCCGTTGCGGACGAGGGGGTGAATCGCGCCTTCGAGCCACACCCTCTTCGACGCATCCCCAAGCACCTTTGCCGCGAGAGCGTCGCGGTCGACTCCCCCCTCGCCATCCAGAACGGAATCGCCAAACAGATAACCGACGTCCTTTGCCCCTGCGCCACCCGGCGCATAGAGTTCGTGGACATACGCGTCACAGTCGAAGACCTCGGCGCCGAGGCGTTCGAGGATCTCCGCCACCGTCGATTTCCCCGAGGCGAGGCCACCGGTGAGACCGACGGTGCACGGCCCGAGGCTCACTGAGGCGAACCTCGTCGCTGTTCGGCGGCTCGTGCCGTGTTGCTCATGAGCATGGCGATGGTCAGAGGGCCGACTCCACCGGGAACCGGCGTGATCCGCCCGGCGATGGGCGCCACTCGGGTCGTGTCCACATCGCCACACAGGACGGCGCCGTTTTTTTCAAACGCCGCCATCTTCTTCTCGTTGCCCGGGTAGAGCTGCTCCACGACATCACGATCGGTGACCCGGTGCACCCCCACATCAATGACCACGGCGCCCTCGGACACGTAGTCGGCGCCGATCAGCGCCCGTTGGCCCACCGCTGCGATCAGGATTTCCGCTTCCCGGGTGACCGAGGCGAGATCCACCGTCCGCGAGTGGCAGAGAGTGACGGTGGCGTGGGCGTGGAGCAGAAGCATGGCCATGGGCTTGCCGACGATGTCCGATCGTCCCACGACCACCGCACGACGGCCCTTGACCCCGATGCCTTCGCGATCGAGCAGTTCCATGATCCCCGCCGGGGTACACGGAACGAGCTGGGGTCGTCCCTGCTGGAGACGACCGACGTTGATGGGATGGAAGCCGTCGACATCCTTGGCCGGGTCGATCCGATCGAGGATGGCGGCGCTCGAGACCGAGGACGGCAAGGGCAGCTGCACCAGGATTCCGTCGATCTCGTCATCGGCGTTGAGACCGTCGATGAGAGCCTCGATCTCGGTCTGGCTCGTAGATGCAGGGAGGAGATGGGTCTCGGATCGCATCCCGAGCTCGGCCGAGGTCTTGGCCTTGGATCGGACATAGACCTGGGACGCCGGGTCGTCTCCCACGAGGACGACATCGAGCCGGGGCGTCACCCCTCGATTGGCGAGTGCGCTCACCCGGTCGGCGACCTCGGATCTGATGGCTGCGGCTACCTTGGTTCCACTCAAGAGTTTATGTTTTTCGATCACATCGTCTCCTTGCGGCACGGCGGCCGGTGGGCTTGGTAAAGGGTACAGACTCCACCCGTCAGTGGGCGAGCATCGATGTCCTCGAGTCCGAGGCCACCCAGAATGGCGCGCATGGTGTCGGCATCGGCAAAGGACCCGACCGATGCCGGCAGATAGGCATAGGCCTCGGGATCCCCTGAGATGAGCCTGCCCAACCGGGGTGGGATATTCCGAACCCACCAGCCGAGGAACGGACCGAGGAGTCCCTTCGGGTGGGAAAACTCGAGTATCAGCAGGACCCCACCGGGTTTAAGGACCCTCGTCAACTCGGCCAGGCCGGCCTCCAGATCCTCGAAGTTTCTCACTCCGAACGCCACGGTCACCACATCGACGGAACCATCGGCAATGGGCAGCGCCAGGGCATCAGCCACCGTCAGAGCCAGCGCGCGTCCGCGATCCGCCGCCTTGCCCTGAGCCAGCGACAGCATGGGCAGGCTGAAATCCGCGCCGGTGATGGTCGGTCCTTCTTTGAGACCGAGGGCGATGTCACCGGTGCCTGAACAAACATCGAGTACGCGTTCGGGATGGACCGCGGCCACTCGTCGCGCGACCAACCGTCGCCACCGGACATCCTGACCGAGGGAAAGAACCCGGTTCAGGAGATCGTAGCGGTGGGCAATCCGTCCAAACATCCGTTGGATCTCGGACGAGCGTTTCTCGAGAAGCTCTTGGCGCACGGCGGGAGACTAGCACGAGGGAGAGGATCTCGGTAAGGGAAGGCGAGAGTTCGTGAGTCGTGAGTCGTCAGTCGTGAGTCGTTTTGGGAGAGTCAATTTTCGTGGACCGTGAGCGTGGTGGAAGTTGGCTTTCGATCCGACCAGGAGGGCGGTCGATCTTCTAGACACGGCCCCGCCGGAACCAATGACCGTCACCAGGACGTCCCCCTGCCATTCCGGAAACCCAGGATCGACTTACGAATTACGATTCACGACTCACGATTCAACCGCGCTTCCCGAATCGGCTGGCGTTCTAGCGACCCAACGCGTCCCTCAGGGCGACGAACGCCTTGTACCGGTGCGAAATGGCATTCTTCTCGTCGTCGCCCATCTCGCCATAGGTCCGGCCGTCTCCGTCGTCGGGGATGAAGGCGCTGTCCCACCCGAAACCACCGGCGCCTCGAGGCTCGCCGGCGATGGTGCCGAGGATGACCCCCTCTCCGATGATCACCTGGGCTCCGTCGGTCGCGCAGGTCACGCAGCGCACCACCGCCCTCGGGTCGCCGAAGGCGTGGGCCATACGGCAGATGCCATCGGGCCCCACCGAGGCGAGAAGCCATCGGATGAGCGATCCCGGGAACCCCCCAAGACCGAGCAGTTCGAGTCCGGTGTCTTCGACGAGAACCGGAGCATTGATCAACTCATACGCCGCAGCCGCCTTGAATCGCACGACTTCGTGGACATCGAGAGACTGCGGTTCCAAGAGATCGAGCGCCCGGTGGGTGAGCGAAAAACCGAGGACGGCCTCGGCCTCGCGACGTTTGCCTTCGTTTGAGGTGACAAAGACCAACCGGTCGAGATTCATGGACCCGTCTCTCCACCGGGGGAGGATTTGCTACCCAGAATCTTGAAGGTCCCGATCTTCCGGCTGAGCCCCTTGAGCAGGACTTCGCCGATGGGCTCGGATTCAAAGAGGTGCTTGACGGCTTCGTGGGTGGTGTCGCCGATGGCGATGCTCCCCGGGGTGGCGACGAACTCCTCGAGACGCGCCGCGATGTTCACCGTGTTCCCGAGCACCGTATAGTCGACACGAGTCGCCGACCCGATGTCCCCGACCACCACCGGTCCCGAGTGGATGGCGACCCGAACCTTGATGGGGTCCTTGCCGGCCGCCACTCGGTCACGATTCCAGGCATCCAGCGAGTGCATCAGAGCCAGTCCTGCCCGGACCGCCCGTTCGGCGTGATCCTCTTGCGGCAGGGGCGCCCCAAAAAACGCCATGACAGCATCACCGATGAACTTGTCGAGAGTCCCGCCGAACTCGAAGATGGCATCGGCGGCGAGCGAGAAGAACTGGTTGAGAAAAGCCGCCACCTCTTCCGGGGGGAGGCTTTCGCAGCGCGCCGTGAACCCGACGATATCGGCAAACATGATGGAGGTTTCGCGCAGGGTCACCGACGGCCCCTCCTGATCACCACGACCGAGGACCGCCTCGATGACCGCGGGAGAGTGGTAGCGCTCGAGCCGGTCTCTCGCGGCGCGCTCATCCTGGATCCGCTCGTTGAGCCGGGCTCGCTCGATCCCCACCGCCGCGTAGTTGGCCAGCGCCGTCAGTAGATCGAGATCCGACGGCGAGAACGACCCGACGTGGAGCGGCGAATCGACATAGATCACACCGATGACCCGCTCTCTGAGCCACAACGGTGCGCACATGGCCGAGCGGATCTGGTGGATTCGAATGCTGCGCCCGGATTCGAAGCGCTGGTCCGCCTGAGCATCGTGGGTCAGTATCGCGACCTTCTGACGGGTGACCAGATCGAGGATCGTCGTCGAGATGGGAACCTCGGGCTCGCCGTGGGAGGTCTCCCGGGTTCGGAAGAGCTCGAGCTTTGGATCGCCTTCGCCATCTAAAAGCACGATGAAACCACGATCTACGAGCAGCTGCTGGAAGACGACGTTCATGACCTGTTCGAGCACCGGTTCGAGCTCGCCGACCTCGATCAGAGTCCTGCCGACCTGGGCGAGCACCTCGAAGACTCGTTGCCTTTCCCCGACTTCGGCCGACGAGACCGATGCCGACTGGCCTTCGAGGTTGTAGTCCTGAGCAAACTCGGAGAGCGGTCTGAGATACGTCGCCGAGGACAGCCCGGCTTGAGAATCCAGCGAGTCATCGATGATCAGGACAAAGCTGCCGATGGTCAGACGATCACCCGCCGCCAGGGGCCCGGACGCCACCAGGGTCTCGTTGATCTTGACTCCATTGGTCGAATCCAGATCGGTGACCCGCACGACGCCCTTCTCGACCTCGATCCTCGCGTGGTACCGCGAGACCGAAAAGTCACGGAGCACGACATCGTTGTCGCTTGAACGCCCAAAGGTCAGCGTTCCCTTGATCGGGACCCGGTGGGTCCCGTCAGGGTCGTCGTAGATCAGCTCCATCATTGCAGTCATTGTACTGCTTTATGTCCGGACGCGTCTTGCGACCCGGATGACCGGAGGGAAGTTCAGGCGCCGTTCGCCGCGTCGCGGCTCTTGAGCACTTGCGCGGGAAGGAGTCGGTACCACAGGACGAGCCCGTCCCGCACCTTGATCTGAGACTCCGATTCCGATTGGAACATGGAGAGACTCGACCAACGACCACCAAGCTCATAGAGTCTCCGTGACGCCATCATGCGCCAACCGGGAGTTCCCTGTTTGAGGACCCGCAACCAGAGTTCCCACGAGTCGGGACCGAACGGATCGACACCGTGCGCTCCCATGGTGGCGAGCGACGCCTCGAGAATGGGCGACACATCTGATACGCAGCGTTGATCGATCCAGAGATCGAGGAACTGGTCGGCCGCATCGAAGGCTTCTTCCATGTTCTTCCGACCCCACCCGGAGGTGGAATCGTTGGGTTTGACGTAGAACTGCTGGAGGGTGATCGCCTCGAGCAATTGAAGAAGACCCGCTTTGGTACCGGGTCGCTCGGTGATGCGATAGGCCCTCGCAAGAACATCGAAATCCTCGAAAACGACAACCTTCTCCACCGCATTGAGGCAAATACCCGAACCGCGACGCATCACCACGCCCCTCCACCCGGGCATGGATTGACCCTCACCGGCCAGCGCCGCTGCGAGCCAGAACTCGGTCAGGGTCCGCTCCCGCAGGGTCTGGGCAACAACCGTAATCTCACCGGCAAGCTGCTGACCTGATCTCAGGTCGACGCCCGATGAAACATTGGGTAAGGCGTCACCGAGGAGGTCACGATAGCCGTAGGCGGCCGCCATCCGCAGCCGTGGGTGTGCCGCTTCCAGGGCTTCGCGATACAAGGGCAGGAGCACGGGATCGTGGGATGCTGAGGCACCCAAGAGGATGGCCATCTTTTCCCGGTGCACGAGCTCACCGGAGTTCCACAGTCCGACGATCTGCGCCGGATCCGGCCACCGCTCCATGGCCCGACGTTGCAGGGTGGGCTTTGCTTCGGTGTCGAAGAAATACCCCGGGAAATGTGACACTTCCGGTGAAATGAACGTCGTGGCCGCCGCCACGACCGCTGCGATGGACATGCTCAAGCTCATTGTCATCACCGCCTTTGTGAGCGTTCTTCACACACCCTACCCAGGCCCGGAGCCCGTCGCACTCAACAGACTTTCTTCTTTTCCAGGTCTTTACAACGAGAAAAGACGAACTTCCTCGTCTTGGCCGGAGGCGGGTTGCGCGTTTTGACGATATGCGAGGATAACCGGGATGGTTGACCGCACCAAACTCACGGTGGCCTATCTCGGCGGCGCCTTCTCGGGCTGGCAAAAGCAGGATAATGCCCGGACGGTCCAAGGGGATCTCGAAAAGTGTCTCTCCAAGCTCACCCGAGGCCCTCGCGTTCCCGTGGTCGGTGCGGGCCGGACCGATACCGGGGTCCACGCAGCCGCTCAGGTCGCCCACTTCGATCTTCCGGTGGCGATCCCCGTCGAGGTCCTGCCAAGAATGTTCAACGAAAGACTCGCATCCGATCTCACGGTTCGCTCCGCCGTCCGGGCGCCGGACGATTTTCACGCGATAGCATCCGCCCGCGGAAAGCACTATGTCTACCGCATCCTATGGCGCGAACCCGAGCTTCCGTGGCTCGGAATCCGTTCGGCCGTATTCGGAGCGCTTTCAGAGCCGGAGACCCTCGAACGCCTCTGTCGTTCCCTTCCCGCTCGGAGGGACTGGGCCTCGTTCACCGTCCCCGAGGCCGCCCGTCGCTCGTCGGTCCGCACCATTTACCGCACCGATGTGGTGTGGCGACGATCCGGTCTCGAACTCCACTTCTTTGGTGAGGGGTTTCTCCGCTACCAGGTGAGGCGGATGGTGGGGGCCCTGCTCGAGGTCGGACGTGGCCGGATGACCGTTGGGGCGTTTGACGATCTGCTCGAATCTCCGACACCGGGCGCACCGATTCCGACGGCGCCGGCCCGGGGGCTCTGTCTCGAGCGGGTCTACTATCGCACCTCTGCAAAGCTGGCCTTTCCATCACCCGGGAAACGCCCGGAGGACAGTTGATCGCTATGGTAGACTCCGATTTCTCGAGGACGACGTGAAGGTACCGCTCGATCAAATTGCCGATCCGGGCAGCGACGCCCGCGCCGTGCTCGAACAACTCGAGCCGAGTCGGCTTCCTGAACACGTGGCCATCATCATGGATGGCAATGGTCGTTGGGCCACGGCTCGCCGGCTGCCGAGGGTGGAGGGACACCGGGCCGGGATCCGGGCGGTCCGCGAGACCATTGAAACCGCCGCCCGTCTCGACATCCCCGTTCTCACCCTCTACGCCTTTTCGACCGAGAATTGGAAACGCCCTCGCCACGAGGTTCTGACCCTCATGGGTCTCCTCAAGGAGTACATCAGGCGGGAGCTCAAGACCTTCTTGAAACACGATCTGAGGTTCCGACCAATTGGTCGGATCGACCATCTCGAACCCTCGGTACAGCGCGAACTCGACCGAGCGGTGGACGAGACATCCTCGTGCCGGGGCCCACTGATCCAGATCGCCCTCAACTACTCCGGACGCCAGGAACTCACCGACGCCATGCGAGTGGCTGTCCGAGAGGCGGCCGAGGGCCGGCTCAAGCCCGACGACCTCGACGAATCCTGGATCGAGGATCATCTCACCACCCACGGGCAGCCGGACCCAGATCTCCTGATCCGCACATCCGGTGAACAACGGATCTCGAACTTCCTCCTGTGGCAGCTCGCCTACTCGGAAATCTACTTCGCCAAAGTTCTGTGGCCCGATTTCAACCGGGAAGAATTCCTCAAGGCACTTCTTGCCTACCAGCAGCGGGAGCGCCGATTCGGCGGTCTCCCCAAACCGGGAAGCGTCTTCACTCGACCAAAGGACGAAAATGGGAAAACGTGAAGCATTCGCGGTTGTCGCGATCCCCCTTCTGGTAGCCGCCATCGTGTGGCTACCGTCGTGGGCCTTCCTCGGCTTGCTCGGGGCGGCCGTCATCCTCGCCGCCGACGAACTTCTCGCCATGGCCCGCGGCTCAGGAGTCGCCGTCGGCCGTTGGATACCCCTGCTCACTCTCCTCGGTGTCCTGGTCTCATCGTGGTGGTGGGGTCTGACCGGGATGGCCATCGCCGCCATCACCGCCGTGATCATCCTGCCGGCAGCGCAGCTCGCCCACCCGCGAGCTCCCGATGGGGGCCTTGCGGGGACCTCTGTGGCCTGCATGACGGTGCTCTACGCCGGTCTCTGCGGCGCCTGTCTCGGGTGGCTTCGCGTGCTCCCGGAAGACGATCTCGGGATCCGGTTGCTCTTCTTCTTCCTGGCGACGATCTGGGCCGGTGACTCCGGCGCCTACTATGTCGGTTCGCATCTCGGTCGGCACAAGATGAGCCCACGAATCAGCCCGAACAAGACCTGGGAGGGCCTCGCCGGTGGCGCCGCCGCGACCTTTGCAGCCGCAGCCGCGGGCAAACTCCTCTTCGGTCTACCGTTTTCTTGGCTCCATATGGCCGCCCTCGCCGCCATCCTCGCGATCGCCGCTCCTCTGGGTGATCTGGTCGAGTCCCAGTTCAAGCGCGACACCAAGGTCAAAGACTCGTCCACCCTGATTCCGGGACACGGGGGTTTCCTCGATCGTACCGACAGCCTGCTCTACGCCGCACCACCGGTCCTCGGCTATCTGCTGGCTGCCGGTCTGATTGGATGAAGCGACTTTCCATCCTTGGGTCAACCGGTTCCATCGGCACCGCGACCCTCGAGGTCGTCCGCTCCAACCCCGATCGATTCCGGGTTTCCGCCCTCGCCGCAGGATCCAATATCGATCTCTTGAGTCGACAGATCGTTGAATTCCGACCGTCCTTCGTTTCGGTGATCTCTGCCGAGGATGCCGCTGACCTCCGAACCGAGTTCCCCGACCTCGAGGTCGCGCCCGGCGCCGAAGGGCTCGAGCACGCAGCCTGCTACGAGCAGGGAGACATGGTTGTCGTGGCCCTCACGGGATCGGTCGGGCTGCGTCCGACGGTGGCGGCCATCCGCGCGGGCATGGACATCGCCTTGGCCAACAAAGAGGTTCTGGTCATGGCCGGCGATCTGGTCATGGCTGAAGCCGAGAGGGCCGGGATCCGCCTCCTGCCGGTGGACTCGGAGCACAGCGCCCTGTGGCAGATCCTTCAGACCGGGACCTTCGAGACTGTCAAGCGCCTGGTTCTCACCGCCTCAGGTGGACCGTTTTGGACCTGGAGTCTCTCGAAAATGGCCTCGGCCGGCATCGAGGAGGCCCTCGCGCATCCCACATGGAAGATGGGCCCGAAGATCTCGGTCGACTCGGCGACCATGATGAACAAAGGCCTCGAAATCATCGAGGCCCACCACCTCTTCCGGATGGCCGAAGACCGGATCGATGTCATCATCCACCCACAGAGCCTGGTTCACTCCATGGTGGTTCACACCGACGGGACGATCCTCGCCCAGCTTGGTACGAACGACATGCGGATCCCCATCCTCGCCGCCCTGGCGTGGCCGGATCGTCCTGCCTCTTCCGTGGAGTCCCTGGATCTCACCAGGGTCGGACGGCTCGATTTTTCGGCACCGGATCCAGATCGCTTTCCAGCCCTGGATCTGGCTCGGACGGCCCTTGAATCCGGCGGCGAAATGCCGGCTGTCCTCAACGCCGCCAACGAGGTGGCGGTCGAGACATTTCTCGGCGGGCACTGTCCTTTCGGAGGAATCACGGCTACCATCTCAGCCGTCATGGAAAAGTGGAACAACCGCAATCAAACCATCGCCTCAGTCGAGCAGGCTCTCGCCGTCGATTCCGAGGCCCGAGGCATGGCCGCGGCCGTGCTCGGAAATATGAGCGCCTCCGAAGGGGTTCCGAGTAGCTGATGTTGGCAACTCTGATTAGTATCGCTGCGTTTGTCTTCGTGATCGGTGTCCTGGTCGTCATCCACGAGGCCGGTCACTTCGGGATGGCCCGATTTCTCGGGGCGCCCGTCGAAGTATTCTCCGTTGGATTCGGCCGCAGACTCTGGGGTTTCGAACAGGGGGGAACCGACTACCGGATCTCGCTGGTTCCCCTTGGGGGGTATGTCCGGATTCCGGGCCTCGGTCCCGACGAATCGGATGTGGTCGGCGAGTCCGCCGAGGAAATCGAGCTCCTTGCGCGCTGGAAACGGGCCCTGATCCTCATCGCGGGACCGGTGACCAATATCGTCGCCGCGGTCCTCTTCATCGGTGTTGCCTACATGATGGGTGTCGAGACCCCGGCCTTCAGAGAGGAACCACCGGTCGTGGGCTGGATCGATCCGGGCTCACCCGCCGCCGATGTCGATCTCGAGGTGGGCGACCTGATCGTCGCCGTCGACGGATCGCCGGTCACCATGTGGCAGGAGCTCGAGACCTCCATCGTGACATCAGCTGAAAACGAGGTCGTCCTCGATGTGGAGCGGCGGGGACGACGACATCAGGTTGCCATGGTTCCTGAATCGGTGACCCGCTATGGTTTCGGCTATTCGGGCATCCAGCCACCGGTGGACCCGGTGCTGGTCCAGGTTCCGGCCGGCAGCGTGGCAAGCGCAGCAGGCCTGGAGGCCGGCGACAGAGTCCTCGCCATCGATGGTGAGCCGGTGGAACAGTTCTACGATCTCATTCGACTCATCTCACCGCGAGCCGACGAGGAAATCATCCTCACCGTGCTTCGCGGTACCGAGGAACTCGAGATCGCTGTCACCCCACGGGGAGACGAGAATGCCGGGAAGATCGGCGTTCCGCTGATTCCCCCGTCGAAGATCGAACATTTGGGGCCGGTGGCCGCGTTCTCCACCGCGAGCCGTGAATGCAAACGGATGACCATCGAGACCTTCCGCATCATCGGTCGCCTGCTCACCGGCAAGACCTCCGTCAAACAGGTCTCCGGACCCATCGGGATCGCCCAGATCTCGGGCCAGGCCGCGCGCAGCGGGCTCGATTCGTTGATCTGGTTCATGGGGCTGATCTCACTCCAGCTGGGGATCTTCAATCTCCTGCCCATCCCCATCCTCGATGGTGGACACCTGACGATCATCGGATTCGAGTCCATCATCCGGCGGGATCTTTCGTTGAAGATCAAGGAGCGCATCCTCGAAGTCGGTTTCTACGCCCTCATCCTGCTGATGGTCGTGGTTCTCTTCAACGACATCGTCAAGATTCTGCCCAACAGCGTCTACAACTTCTTCTTTGGAAGCTAACCCGCAACCTCAACAGGTTTCGTCGCGACGCCAACGAGACGCTTCTATCGGTCGGATTGCCCCCATCGGCAAGCCGAGAGCCGAAAAATGCTAAAGTTCGCGACGATGGCTGCTCGATTGCTTGCTCTGGTGATCTTCCTCCCCGTTGCAGGGGTGGCATTCTGGTTTGCGCTGGTCTACACCGTGCACCAGGGCGCCATGGCCGTACCCGATCTGGCCGGCACCACCATCGAGGAGGCTCGGACCGTGGTCCACGATCTCGGGATGGAGGTCGCCATCGAAGACCCGGGGGTCTTCTCGCCATCGGTTCCGGCCGGAACGATCGCCGTCCAACGCCCCCATCCCGGATTCCAGGTCAAGGCCGGAGCCAAGGTGACCGTCCGGCTGAGCCTCGGCAACGAACGCGTAGCGATACCGAGCCTCTACGGCGAATCGCTCCAAAGCGCCTTGCGAGGCCTCGAGCAACTCAATCTTCCCGCGGGCGCACGGATCACGGTTGATGGCTACTCCGGTCCCGATCAGGTCATCGCCACTGGCCCTCCGGTCACCACCGAGGTCCCGCCGGGCACCAAGGTCGATCTTCTGATCAATTCGAGCCCGCATGACGAACTCTGGGTCATGCCGTCTCTGATGTCGAGGAACATCGGTGTGATTCGCAGATTCTGCACCGCTCACGGTCTTAGACTCGGTCAGATCCACGAGGTGACCTACCCCGGGCTTTCCGCGGGTCTCGTACTTCGTCAGTATCCACCCGCCGGATCGCCCCTGTCGCGGTCCGACATCATCTCGGTATGGGTGAGTCAATGAACCTTCAAATCGCCCCGTCGCTCCTTTCCGCCGACTTCGCCCGTCTCGCTGAAGAGATCGCCGATGTCGAAGCCGCCGGCGCCGATATGCTCCATCTCGACCTGATGGATGGGCATTTCGTCCCGAATCTCACGTTTGGGCCGCTGATCGTGTCGGCCTTGGCGAAGGTTGCAACCATCCCGCTGGACGCACACCTCATGGTGACTGACCCCGATCCGCTGATCCCCGACCTCGCGGCGGCCGGGGTTCGCCGTACGGCCGTCCACGTGGAGACCTGTCGCCATCTCCACCGCACCCTGGCGGGAATCCGTGATCTCGGCATGCAAGCCGGGGTCGCCATCAATCCAGCCACATCCCTGGTACTCATCGAAGACGTGATCGAGGAGCTCGATTTTGTGCTCATCATGTCGGTGAACCCGGGTTTCGGCGGTCAGGTCTTCATCGAGTCCAGTCTGCCCAAGATCCGTCGACTCAGAGCGTCCACCGGTGATCTCGACATCTCGGTGGATGGTGGAGTTGATCCGGACACCGCCGGACCACTCGCGGAAGCCGGGGCGACGACCCTCATCGCCGGCTCCGCCATCTTTGGAAAATCCGATCGCCGGAGCGCTGTAGCAACGCTCCGAGCCGCCGCCCGACAAGGAAACGACTCATGAACCGATTCATCGCATTATTGCTGTTGTTGCCGTCGTTGTTCTTCGGTCTCTCCTGCTCGTCCAAGGGACTGAAGGAGGAGAAGCTCCTCGAAGAGCTGTCCAACCTCGACAAGGTCACCATTTATGAACGAGCTGAAGCACTCTACGAAGAGAAAAAATACCCCGACGCGCGACAGCTCTTCTCCTTTGTCTACGACTCGTTCCCAAACGATCCACTGGGCCACAAGGCGGCTCTTCGGGTGGCTGACACATACGCGGCAAAAAACGATGTGACCAACCTCACAGAAGCCCGGCTTCGCTATCGAGATTTTGCCAACCGCTACCCGAATGACCCGGACCGGGACTATGCTTTGCTCATGGTCGGCCACACATTCAGCGCTCGTAAACTACGCCCTGATAGAGACTTGAGTCCTATCAGCGAAGCCCTCAGCGCCTACCAGCAGTTGAATAACCTCTACCCGAATTCACGCTACGCGACCGAGGCCCAAGATCGAATGGGTGGTCTCAAAGAGTTGCTCGCAGAACACGAGTGGCATGTAGCGACGTTTTATTTCCGAAATAAGCGGTGGATTGGAGCCAAGTGGCGCCTAGAATATATCGTGGAAAACTACTCGGATTACACGAAAATCGAGCAAGTGAACGAGCGGATTTCCACCATACAATCGAAGCTCGACGAATCTGCAGCAAGATACAAAAAACTCATCGGAGAACGTACAAAGAAGATCGAAGATTGACGCCCGTTATGCTTTCGGTTACTCTCGTAGTGTGTTTTCTCACGCTGGGAGAGTACCCATGAAAGTGAAAATTTTGGTCCTCGTTGCCGCATTGTTCCTGCCCATCATCGCGTATGGTCAGGCAGTTGCGCCACCGCCACAACCGCTCCATTTTGTCGATGATCACTGGACGCCATATGATCCACCGACGGAGTTTCCTCCAGGGTCAACGGTCCACAGGGTCGTCCCGGGAGATACATTGTGGGATTTGGCGGCCACCTATCTCGGCGACCCATATCTCTGGCCTCAGATCTGGGAGCGCAATCCCTATATCAAGGATTCCCACTGGATCTACCCCGGCGACCCCATCGCCGTTGATGTCGCGGTCCAGGAGCCACCGACCGAAGTCGAGGAGGTCGTGCCGGATCAGACCGTAGCATCCGAGTTTGTCGATCCCGGGTACCAAGAACCCGAAATCGATGAGGGTGAACCCAGCCCGCTGGGCAGCTCCGCGGATGTCTATTGTTTCGCCGACCTGGTCCAAGACGACTCAATCTATCCGTTCACCATCACCTCCGCCGAGCGGATGGACTTCCAGGACTCGTTTTCTGAAGGCGACATCGTCTATATCGACGGCGGCGTCAATCAGGGCGTGGCAGCCGGCGACCGGTTCTTTGTCCTGACCAGGATCCGTCCTCTCAAGCGACTCTTCGACAAACCCAAAATGGGGCGAGTCTACACCGAAGAGACGATCGGTATCGTCTACAGCAAGATCGGCCAGATCAAGGTTCTGTGCGCTCAGGAAGACACAGCCATCGCCGAAATCACCTATGCCTGCGACCCCATCGACATCGGTAATGTCCTGCAGCCCTTCAGACCGATTCCGGTCCCGCTGGTCGTCGATCCGGATCCGTCCGATCGGTGCGACGTAGCCAACGGTCTTCCCATCGGCAGGATCATCTACACCCGTGACGATCAACTCGAGATCGGCGGCGGGTGGTTGGTCTTTATCGATCTCGGGGAGGCGGACGGGGTCTACCCCGGTCAGTTCGCCACCATCTACCGCGACAACTCCGTCAAGGGCATGCCGAGACTGGTCCTCGGGGAGCTTGGCGTGTTGACAGTCGAGGAGAACTACTCGACGGCGATCATCACCGGAGGGTGGGCGTCGATCTTTGTCGCCGACAAGGTCGAGCTCAAGTAGGCGCCGAAGTCGCGATAACCGATGCTATGCTCGCAGCCATGCTGCCGGACTGGGTTTTCGACGATGATGACCGCCGGTTCATGGACGCCGCCATGGACGAAGCGAGGACCGCTGGGGAACGGGATGAGGTTCCCGTCGGCGCGGTGATCGTGCGTGACGGCGAGATCATCGCCCGCGCGGGCAACCGACGCCGAGAACTCCACGACGCCACGGCTCATGCGGAGGTTCTGGCCATCCGTCAAGCGGCGGAGATCGTAGGCGACTACAGGCTCGATGGCTGCACCCTCTATGTCACGCTCGAACCCTGCCCCATGTGCATCACGACCTGCCGGCAGGCGAGGCTGGAGCTCGCGATCTGGGGCACCGACGATCCCATGGCCGGTGCGTGCGGATCGATCCTCGACCTCGCGGACGACCGCCGTCTCGGACCACCGCTCGCCCACCGCGGTGGTCTCGCAGCCACCGCCAGTCGCCAGCTTCTCGAGGAGTTCTTTGCCAAACGAAGAGGAAAGTCGTAGACTGCCGATCCCCGTGCGGAGAGGTGCCGGAGTGGTCGATCGGGGCGGTCTCGAAAACCGTTGACCCTTCACGGGGTCCAAGGGTTCGAATCCCTTCCTCTCCGCCAAAAAAATTGAATAACTGGAGAGGTGTCCGAGAGGCCGAAGGAGCACGCTTGGAAAGCGTGTGTGGGGGTAACTCCACCGCGGGTTCGAATCCCGCCCTCTCCGCCAGTTGATGACAGCCGGGAGCCCACCATGGAGCCCGGGCCCTGTGCATCGTCGCCCTGCGAATCGTGTCAGACCCGGAAGGGAGCAGCACTAAGGAGGATTCCGGCGAGTGCCGCAGGTCGCCTGGGTTCCATGGTGGGCTCCCTCGTCAATGCTACGACCATGATGGGGAGTGTAGCTCGCAACCCGCCTCGAGGGCTCACCAGGACACGCATGATAGGATGAGCCAATGAAGTTCGCCTCTATCGTCGGTGCGATTCTCGTGTGCTTTGCATCGCTGCTCCACGCTCAAAGCGGAACCCCACGCGCATGGCAACAGCGGATAGATGTCGAGATCGATCTCCCCGTCCCCGTCGTCACCCTCGAGTCCGCAAATCCGTTTGCCATCGCTGTTGACGCCGCTCCTCGGCTGCTGAGTTCGACTCCGCCGAAGAAGCTCAATGTCGCCGGAACAGCGCTGATTGCGGCGTATGTTGATACCAAGGGAAACTGCCTCGGTGGAGTCCCTCTCGTGCTGCCCTTCCCGGGAATGACGACGACGATCCTCGAAGAGCTCAAGGGCGTTCGATTCGACCCCGCAAAAAAGGCTGGCGACTCCGTGGGTTCATGGGCGGTGCTCGGAATCAGCATGGTCGGCAAAATTAAGGAATCCACGGTCGGCGCCCCAACCTTCGAGCTTCCGGACCCGGCCGCGCCACCCGAACCCGCAGCGCCCCTTCGTGCGGCGCCATCGGGACGGCTCGTTCGCGCGCCTTTCGAGCCGCAGGCCTCCCTGACCACCTTCGCCTCGCCCAGGAGACTCAAGGTGAAGGCGCCAGCCCAAGACGCCGATATCCCGGTCCGAGCCCTGGTTCACATCACCGCAAGCGGCAGATGCGATCGCTTCGTCCCGCTCAATCTCGAGCCTGGTCTCCACCGTTGGCTCTCCGCATACCTCGCCACATGGCGGCTCGATCCCGCCCAGCGGGATGGCGCGCCGCACG
>Ga0209344_10002552_pt1 | contig 19963 bp, 19 predicted proteins | sample Cruoilmetagenom6_FD_187293 | JGI IMG/M metagenome (GOLD analysis project Ga0209344, IMG submission 187293) | Oil polluted marine microbial communities from Coal Oil Point, Santa Barbara, California, USA - Santa Barbara Oil Seep Sample 6 (SPAdes)... | ecosystem: Environmental > Aquatic > Marine... | reverse complement strand
TACCAAAAGCAGACACAGTAATGGCGGCAAAATCTTTAAACCAATTAGAAGGTAGGGTGTAAGCTAATGTTACCTCTCTTAATTTGATATAATCTGCATCAAAAACATTTTGCGCATCGTTACCAAAATAGAAATCTGTACCATATTGTTGTGCAGGAATTACTTGAGTGTTAGTTGCAGTATTACTTACCGTATAATCACCGTTTTCGTCATAAGTAACAGTACCGGTAACACCAGGAAGTACAATACCTTCTTCACGAATGTTGTTTGCTGCTGTCTGCTCAAGGATACCAGAATAGTTACCCCACAAATTTGTCAAAGATCTATATTTTCCACCTTGTTGTACATCTATTAAAAAGCCAAAGCTTAAGTTTTTGTATTTGAAATTATTTCTAAATCCCATAGTGTAATCTGGTAGAACACTACCTAAATTTTCGACATTCTGGGTTTCGGCATAACTACCGTTTGAATTGACAACCTTGTTTCCTTGATCGTCAAAAACATAATTTGTTCCTCTAATAATTCCGTAAGGTTGACCTACTACGGCATTTACAGATACAGAGTTAAAAGGGAAAGAGGCAATCTGTAATGTTTCAACACCGTCGATAATCTCCAACAATTCGTTGTCGTTCTTAGCGAAATTCCAGATTAAATCCCATGAAAAATCATTTGTCTGAACAGGTGTAATCGTTACCAATGCTTCAATACCCTTGTTTTGAAGTTTACCTGCGTTTGTGAAAGTTGAAGTAAATCCGGTAGCAGGATCAATTTGAACTGGTGTAATTAGATCACTTGTTTCTTCATTGTAATACGTTACATCAAAACTCAATCTACTCTTGAAAAAGGCCATTTCTAGACCTATTTCCCAAGTTTGCTTTTCTTCTGGTAATAAATTTGGGTTACGGTTAGTGTTACCTAAATCGAAAGGAACATTTCCTAAAAATGGGATTCCACCTGTAAAGGTATTTGCTAGCTGATATGGATCTGTGTCACTACCAACTTCTGCATAACCACCTCTAATTTTACCAAATGATAACCAATTAGCTTCAACTAATGAAGAGAAAACAATACTACCACTAACAGAAGGATAGAAGTATGAATTACTATCTGCCGGTAAAGTAGAAGACCAGTCATTTCTTCCAGTTACGGTTAAGTATGCAAAATTGTCATACCCGAATGAAGCAGATCCATAAAGACTGTTTACCCTTTTTCTGGAATCAAATTCTGTAACCTGTGCTGGATCGGAAGAGTTACTTAGATTATAAAGACCAGGAACTACCAATCCACCAGAGGTTTCACCTGTAATTCTATGAAATTCATTGTCACGTCTATTTAAACCTACAAATGTATTGATGCTCAACTTATCATTGAAAACATTTTTATCATAGTGTAAACGACCTTCATAGTTGATTTCTTGAAAATCTCTATCTATTTCTGTATAAAACGGTTGAGCTTGAGACCCTACCGCCACACGTGAATTAATTCTAAAATCATACGTATCTCCATATATTTTACCCACTACATATAAGTCGTCGGTAATATTGTATTGAAGACCTACGTTACCATACCATCTTGTTCTCTTGTCTTCTGCGGTATTTTCATATAATGTCCAATATGGGTTGTCTGAATATCTTACGGCTCCATTTGTTGCAGATACCCTATTCCATGAACGTTGACCACCATCGGATAGTTTGTAATTTTTCAGCCTTTCATAATCTAATTGAGTTTGACCAAACTGGTAAAATTGCTGAATAACCCCTTCACCTGTATAACCTACTGCAGGTCGGTTGAAACCATCTGTGATAGTTAGATTAACAGAGGCATCCATTTTTAACCTATCGGTTAGTTGAGAAGTACCATTAAAATTAACAGTTGTTTTGCTTAATTCAGAATTTGGAACAATACCAGTTGATTGGGTGTTATTCAATGACATTCTCATTGTTGATTTTTCTGTACCTTGAGAAAAGGAAATACCATTGTTATACGTAACTCCAGTATTAAAGAAGTCATCTTTGTCATTTTCGGGATAAACCCAAGCTCTAGGCTGTAAATAGTCTTCGCTAAATTCTGGATCGAAAGCATCCCAATGAAGAACCCTACTGTTTGAGTCATATCTTGGTCCCCAAGATTCATCTGTGCCATAATCGGCTACATTATAAGTTGTGCCATTTATAGTCGCTTGACCAAAACCTGATTGACCAATTGTGGTAGCATCACCTGCGCCACCACCGTAAAGTTTTTGAACTTTAGGTAAAATGTTGACTTGGTCAAATGTTACACCAGAATTAAATACGACTTCTGCTTTTCCGGCCTTACCTGATTTTGTTGTAATAAGAATTACACCGTTACTAGCTCTTGAGCCGTATAGTGCAGATGCCGCACCACCTTTTAAGACGTTCATTGATGCGATGTCGTCAGGGTTTATATCAAAACCTGCATCACCGTAATCTCTACCTCCGCCTCCACTTTGGGCACTATTGGTGTTGTAATTTGAGTTGTCCAAAGGAATACCGTCAACTACTATAAGAGGTCTGTTTTCTTGTGTAATCGAGCCCGCACCTCTAATTAGAATACGTGAGGACCCACCTAAACTACCTGATGAGTTAGACACTTGTACACCTGCAACTTTACCACTTAATGCATTTAAAGCATTGGTGTTTCTAGTTTCAGATAATTGATCACCTGAAACCTCTTGCGTTGCATAGCCAAGTGATTTCTTCTCTCGGGTTATGCCTAATGCTGCTGTTACAACTACTTCTTCTAAAGCCTGAGCATCTTCTTCCATTTCTACGTTAATGGTGTTCGAGGCTCCTATTGTTTTTCTAGCCTCCTTAAGACCTATATAGGTAAATACTAATACATCCCCTGTACTTGCGGTAATAGAATAATTTCCATCAAAATCAGTTTGCGTACCGTTTGTAGTACCTTTAATAAGAATGTTTACACCCGGCAGGGGTAAACCATTTTGATCTGTAACTGTACCTGTTATGCCTTTGTCTTGCGCAAAGCTAATATACGCTACAAAAGAAAGTAACAGAGTAAGAAAATTTCTCGTGTTTGTTCTCATGAATTTAATTTGAGTGTTAGTTAAAAATGAGTTAATAAAACATTTGGTGTAGAAGAGTCGGTGGATTTTTTAGATAGCTAATTCTTAAAAATGAGACCAAAACTTATTTTTTTGATATCAACCGACTCTATTAAACCTTGCGCGAAAATAGAGTTAGATATATATTAAAGAGGTATTTTCCGACCTAAGTTAAAGATGATCTGATGCAAATTTACCTTTACCTTTTTTGTAAATATTTTATTGTCAAGTAATTAAAAAAAACAAAAAGGTATTGTGAAAGATTTAAGATAATTGAGTAATTGTTATGATTAAGCTTTAATCATTTGCTTTTCTATATACTCTTTTGGGGTCATATGCATTCTTCTCTTGAATGCTTTGTAAAAAGAAACTTTGTTATTAAAACCGCATTCGTAGATTAAATCTACAACTTGTTTTTTAGGGTTAGATTCTATAATTTTTACAGTTTCCTTTATTCTATAATCATTGATTAATTCATAGAAATTTTTATCTAATTCTTGATTGATAACTTGTGATAAACTATAACGGTCTACGTTAATTTTTTTTGCAAGTTTTGTGAGGGTAAGTGTATTGTCCAAATATATTTTGTCATTATTTAAAGCATCGAGTAGCTGAACTGTTACCCTTGCCCTCATGTTTTCTGTTAGACTCGAATTTTTGTACTTGATTTTGGGTTTGTTTGATTGATGAAGATCAAAGGTGCCAATTATGATTTTAGGCTGAACAACTAATAGAATTTCTAGTACTGTAATAAAAAGAATCAGGTATACTGCAAAAAAGTATTTAGAAATATAATCAAATATAAAGATATGTTCAAAAGCTGCTCTAGCAATAATATACATAATTAGGATAGCAGTAAAAACGATTAAGGTTAGCATCCAATTTTTAATACTATATTTTAATAAATTATATTTATTTTTAAAATCATCTATTATAAAAACAAAGTAGGCAGATAAGTGTATTGCTTTTATCCAATTACTGTTCATTATTCTATTCAATCCATTTAAAAGACTGTTGTTTTGAACGTTATTGTTATTATAATAATTACCAAATATTATAAGAGATACAAGTGCTAGGAAAAATGGGAGGTAATGAAATATAATTTCCTTTTTTGTTAGTATAGTTATGGTATTTTTCGTTTTTAAATATAAATACAGCGAAGGCGCCCAAAGGAAAAACAGTACTCTGTATATTGACACAGTGGGTGCATATGAGAAAAAGTTTTGCCAGTATAGAACAAGTTCGATTAATGCTAGGGAAATGGCAAAAAGAAAGATTCCTAAAAAGATATTACTTTTTATAGTTCGGTACTTATAAAAAAGGTAAATTGAGGTTATTAGTCCTGCTAAGGCTATGAGAATAAAAAATATATTTAATAAATATACTTGTACCTTGTGTTTATAATTATTGATCTCTAATTGATTCTCACTTTCTAAAATTGAATCTTCATCTTCAGATAAATTAGATATTCTTTTTTTACAATCAATAATGTATATCTGAAGTGCATTTTCGTTTGTAAAACCTAATGATTTTGCGGAGATGAAATAATTATACGCTTTTTCAAAATTGTTGCTTTTATATTCACATATACCTAACGTGTATAAATCTTTAGCACTATATTCATTTATTTGTTTGGTAGATAAGATAAGAGATACCTGATTGCAATCTATAAAATTTCCTATAAGTGGTTGTGAAATTAAAAAATTAGGGAGTAGAAAAAGAAAAATGATTACTAGTATATCGTTTTTTGTAGGTGCCAATAGTATTTTAGGGTATAAATAACTTAAAAATATAGACAGGATTTGATTGAAAAGGTTCAATCCTTGACTTAATTATGTTATATGAAGTACAAAACTATTGATTTTTTGTGAGAATAATACAAAAAACCGATGCTCCCACCGGTTTATTAACTAACTAACTCAAAAAATAACTAACTCAAAAATTTGAAAATGAATGCTTTACTGTTGTTCTGTTTAGTTTTTAACGCATAACTTTTTAAGTTATTGTAGATATTTACAAAAAACTACTTTTTATCTTGAAGAGCGAATACTGTTTTAAGTATATCTGTTGTTCTTGAAGAAAAATTAGTTCTAATTTTCTCTTCTTCTACAGCTATCATTTTATAGACACCTGTTAACGCTTCTCCAGTTACGTAATCCGTTAAATTAGGATTAATGTTGTTGGTAAGTGGAATGGCATTATACTTTAAAATAATTGAGCTCCAAATTTTGTCGGCACCAACCTTTTTGAAAGATTCATTAATTACCGGATTAAACTTAGCGTATAATTCAGTATTAGTTTTAGTTTCCAAATACGTTGTCGCGGCAACATTATCTCCTAAAAGTATTTTCTTCGCATCAGCAAAAGATATATCTTTTACTGCATTTACAAAAATTGGTTTTGCTTCAGAAACAGCATCTTCTGCAGCACGATTTAAAACTTTCAAACCTTCATCTGCTAAACTACCCAAGCCAATATCACGTAAAGTCTTTTCTACTTTTTGTAGATCTTCGGGTAATAAAATTTTAACTAATTCATTTTTGTAAAATCCATCGGTTGCAGTTAATTTACTTACTTGCTTCTCTATACCTTGGTCAAGAGCTTCTTTTAGTCCGTTAGCAATTGTCTCGTTACTAAGAGCAGTGTCTGTAGAAATTGGTAGTTGATTTACCACCTGTTGTAGTTCTGCGCATGAAACCGCAATTAACATGCATAGAGCTAGGCTTACTTTTTTAATCATCTTAATGTAATTTGTTAAGTATATATTATGGTTACGAGAATATTACCGTTTTATTGTTGTACACCATTGTTTTACGTGCAATATGTAGTTTTACACCTCTTGAAAGCACTATTTTTTCTAAGTCCCTTCCCTTTGCAATGAAATCCTCAATAGAGTGGGAGTGTGTGACCGTGGTTACATCTTGTTCTATAATAGGACCTGCGTCCAATTCTTCTGTCACGTAATGACTTGTGGCTCCTATTATTTTCACACCTCTTTTGAATGCTGCATGATAAGGTTTTGCTCCTGCAAATGCGGGTAAAAAAGAATGATGAATATTAATAATTTTATTCGGGAATTTATTTATAAGTGTACCACTTATAATCTGCATATATCTAGCTAAGACTATAAAGTCTACATTGAATTCTTCTAACAATGCCAACTGTTCTTTTTCTGCTTTAACTCTGTTCTCTTTAGTGAAGGGAATGTGAAAGAAAGGAATATTGAACTGATCGGCTATTTGCTTTAGGTCATTATGGTTACTTAATATAAAAGGTATCTCAACCGCCAGTTCACCAGAACGGTACCTACTTAATAAGTCGTAAAGACAATGTTTGTACTTAGAAACAAAAATGGACATCTTGGGTAATTTATCGTCCGTATGTAAACTCCATTGCATGTTATAAGTAGAAGTTATCTCTTGTTGAAAAAGAGACTTGAAATGGTCTAAGTTAGAGAACTCAGATCCAAACTCAACAACTGTACGCATAAAGAATATGTTAGCTGGTTTGTCAACATGCTGGTCAAGATAAACGATGTTACCATTGTTCTTATTAATAAATCCGGTTACCGTACTTATAATGCCGGCTTGATCCGGACAATGAATTAAAATTGTTGTTTTCAATTATATGGTATTTTTGATATCAAAAATACCCCATTAATCTTAATATGATAGCGAATACCCGGTATAAAGGCATATTATTAGGGTAATCATGAATGTTCAGATTTCCAAACTTTATAAGATTTTCTAAAGCTTTTTATTTCTTTTCTAAGTAAATTAATATATTCCGTTTCTTTAACACCATGCATCTCCAGTCCCATGCAATAAGAGTTGATATTTCTTATAATAATGTTGATATAAGAGATAGTTTCTAAGCGCTCGTTATTACAATTAGAGTACTCTACTTGAGCAATTTTTTGAGGTATTAAAATGGTATCTGTTAAAATTGAATTTGCAATAATGTCCTTAAGACTTTTAGATTCACAAAGGCGCACTAAATCTTTATTGAATGATACATATGACGCAATTTCTCTACTCATAGTACAAAGTTCTAATGCTTTTCTGTATATAGGCAAATGTTTTAAACTTCGATATGCCATTATTGTGTCGGGTGTTGTTAATGCAATATAAAATTACGCTAGTTATTTGGAATTTTTCTATTGATTATTAAGGAAATTTGTATTTTTGCCTTTGAAAATTAATATTTAAACAGATATACTTTTGAATCCAAAGATAGACGAGCTTAATTGGAAAATACTGAAACAGTTGCAGGATAATGCTAGGGAATCTTTTGCAAATATTGGACGTACTGTTGGGTTAACGGCACCTGCAGTGGCAGAGCGTGTAAAGAAAATGGAGGATCTTGGTATTATACATGGTTATAAGGCCACAGTGTCTCATGCATTAACTGGACATCAGTTAAAAGCGATCATTACGCTAAGGGCATTCATGGGAAAATTAAAGCCATTTTTGACAGTGGTATCGACTTTACAAGAAGTTATAAATTGTTATAGAATTACAGGTAATGAGAATATAATGATGGAAGTGGTGTTAAAGGACCAATTTCATTTAGAAAAGTTCATTGATCAACTTATCCAATATGGTGAAACCAGAACCCATATAGTTCTTTCCCATGTGATTTCTAATGCCCCTATGCATAAAATAGTATAATATTTAGAGAGTTTTAATTAGCTTTAAACGAGAATCTAAAACTATAATTTTAATACCTCTAATTATTTTGTGGTAAAGAGGTGTTCTAAAATTTAATTTTGGCTAGATTTTTGTTGAAAATTATATGATGAAAAAAATACTACTCCTTGTTTTCGCTTTAACTTCTTCCACAACGTTTTCTCAAGAACTAAGACTTTTGAGAGGTGCTATTACAGAGAATTTAGTTGTCAATGATACTGTCAACGAAACATACTCACTTTATTTGCCGACTAATTTTGATGTTGAAAAGACTTGGCCGGTTGCTTTTGTGATGGACTTGGAAGGAAAAGGGAAAGCGGCAATTTCTATATTAATGTATGCTGCTCAGCAAGAAGGCTATGTATTGGCGAGTTCCAGTAATATTAGTGATACGCTCTCTATTTCAGAAAATGTGCTTATTGCAAATAGAATGTTCAATTCTGTTTTTAATACGATACCTACAGCAAAGAACCGTACTTATACTGCCGGTTTTGGTAGTGGTGCCATGTTCGCATCGATCTTGCCTACGTTTGTACGTGAAATTGAAGGGGTTATTTCTATAGGTGCATCTGTGGGTAATGTTGAAATATTAAATACTAAACAACCATTTCAATTTATTGGGATAGTAAACAGGGCCGATTATAATTTTACAGCTATGTATAATACTAAAGAAATACTTAATAAGTTAAAGTTTCCAAATGAATTAATAGTGTTTGATGGTGAACGTAATTTGCCAGAATCCAAACAAATTGCAAATGCATTTAGAATGTTAACACTTACCAGTATGGCAAAGGGGAATGCTGAACGCAATGATAGTTTGGTGTCGTCTTCATATGACGAATTCTTGAGCCTTGCTAATTATTACGTTTCAAATCAAAAACCACTTTTAGCAACATATCACATGTTAGATATGGAAAAGATTTTTTATCCTTTGATGGAACTAGACTCCTTAAAAGCATCACAAAAAGCCTTAAAGCGTAGTTCAACTTTTAGACAGGCAAATAGAAGTCAGAACAGCTATTTTTTGAAGGAATCATTTACAAAAGAGGATTATAGCTATTATTTAGAGGAAGATATTATTTCTTACAATTATGCCAATTTAGGATGGTGGAATTATCAAATGCAGGAGTTAAATAAATTGGACAAAAGCGTTAATCTGTATGAGCGTCAAATGTCAAGCAGATTACGAGGATATATAAATGCATTGATTTCTGATAATATAGATTTTGTTTCTGCGGATGAAGAAATTGATGTTGAGGCTTTAAATCTATTGTATATGATTAAAACCATAACAGCGCCAACAGAATTTGAGGCGTATTTAAAGGTAATATCTATTAGTTCGCAAATGGAAGATTATGGTACCGCCTTGTTTTATTTGGAAGAGTTATTGAAAAGTGGGTATACTGATAGGCAATCATTATATTCGTTAGAGAATACTGCCCTGTTTAAAATTATGCCAGAATTTAATGAAGTAGTTGAGAAATATTTAAAAGGTGCCAGGTACGATGTTATTGAACAGTAAGGTGTGGTACTTTTTCTACATCCCAATCTATGACCAACCCTTTTGCTAGAGATTTGGAAATTTCTTTTCCATAGAGCACTTCACAAAGATATAAAGCAGCTTCAAAGCTTTTTGCACCATCGGCAGATGTAATGTATTTTCCATCGTGAACAAATAACACATTGTCTTTTATATTCAGGTCAGGAAACATTTTGCGATAATTTTCCACATCGCTAGGGAAGGTTGTTGAGGCAACTGAATCTAATATTCCTACTTTTGCCAAAGGAAACGCTCCGTCACAATGGCTTGTCATACACAATGCAGTTTCATCAACTTTTTTTATAAAATCTAACATTACGGTATCTTTCAAATCACTGTCCATTGAATGTTCGGCACTAGGTACTACTAAGATGTCTATTTTAGGTAAGTCATCTTTTGTATAATCAAAGTCTGGCAAAATACGAACACCTTCAAAAGTTGTTATAGGTTTCAGCGTATTTGCTACGGTAAAGGTATTCATCGCCTTTATACCCTCTCCATATTTTGTGTGTTGAAAAATATCGAACGGAGCAGTAAATTCTGTATTGAATGTGCCGTCCATAATAAGAAATGCAACATTGTAATTTTCAGGATTTAGCTCTGGTAATAATCTAACCTCTTCAGTAACAGTCTCTTTTTCTGTTTTAGATTCTTTTTGGTTACAACTCATTATGATAATTGGCAAAAGAAATAAAAGTTATCTAAACTTCATGTTGAATATATATGGTTGTAAAGTACGATTATATGCCAAAAGCTTACAATGAATAAATTGTATTTTTGAGCTGTAAAGGAAGAAATATGAGATTATTGATTACGGTTTTAGTATTGGGAATGTTTATTTCATGCGGACAGGAAAAGAAATATCATGATGTTAAGGATGAAGCCAAGTCTGCTGTCACTTCAGATAAATTGGCAGATATTTTAGTATTTCAAGAAAAATTGAATGCTGAATTCAAAGATCCTGAGACTTCTCCATTGGCAGATAGATTTCGTAGTAGTTTTGAAACTTTAGATTTTTTTGAGGCAGATACCAATTATGTGGTGGTGGCAGATTTTATAAGAACACCCAAAGCATTACCGTTTTCTATGCCAACAACTACAGGGCGCGAAACTACAGAGGTGGTTTATGCTATTGCTAAATTTACGTTGAACGGTAAAGAGCATCGGTTAGAAATTTACCAATCTCCAGATTTAATAACCCAAGAGAAATATGTTGATTATCTGTTTTTACCTTTTACGGATAAAACCAATGGTGAGGAAACTTATGGAGGTGGACGTTATTTGGATCTAAGAATACCCAAAGGAAATAAAATTATTCTGGATTTCAATAAGGCATACAATCCTTACTGCGCATATAACAAGAAATTTAGTTGTCCTTTAGTGCCTGCCGTTAATAATTTGGATACTGAAATTAAAGCAGGGGTAAAGGCTTTTGAACATTAAAAATAGAAAATAAAAAACCTCGGCAGGTATTGCCGAGGTTTTAAAACTTAAACTATAAAATCAACCATTAATTATATCATCAACTTAGAACGAGTAGATAGCCGCTACTAAGAAAGAAGAAAGACTTTTAGAAGTTTCACCATCAGAGTCTAAATAAGGCTCTACATCGTCACCCCAAGAATCTAATCTTATTTCTGGCTTAATAGTTAGGTTTTCTACAGAGTAGCTACCTGTTAATGTTAAGCCTAATACGCTTGGGTCATCATCTACTAAATCAGACATGTAAGAAAAGTACTCACCTCTTAATCCAATTGAAAAATCATCTGAAGTAGCATATTGAGGGTAAAGAGCTACACCTGAAAAGCCTTCTCCATCATTATCAGCATAAGCTGCGTTTATTCCTAAGAAGAAATCTTCAGAAAGATCAAAGCCACCTGTATAATCAATTTCAAAACCTAAAGTTTCACCACCATCATAGTAGAAGTTAAGGTACTGACCTGCGTACCCTAATTGAGCACCTGCAGAATAAACACCAGTTAAGTTGTTGTTTGTGTCTGTAACGTTCATAATGGCCAACATTAAACTGAAATCATCAGAAAGTGCAAAATCAGCTTTCAAACCTACGTGAGAGAATGGTCCGTTTGAGAACAGTCTAGAAGTACTGTAGTTAAAGTTACCTGTTGGTGAAATTACTTCGTATCCTAAGTATGTATTGAATCTACCCATTGTTAATGTAGTAGCATCAGAAACATTCCAGTAAGCATAAAGTTGGTTTAGGTTATATCCACCAGTAGCTTCGTCACCTCTAGGGCCAAAAACAACATCGGCAACTACACCTGTTTTTTCACCTTCGTAAGTAGCAATGATATTTGCCATACCTAAAGCGAAACCTAATTCGTTGGCAAAAGAGCTACCAAATGATTGTGGAGTCGCATCAGATGAACTTAAGTTTGTTTGATAATATGCATCAACAGAACCGCTAATGCTAATTTTTTTCTCTTCTTCCTCTTCTTGAGCTACTACACCAGCAGCTGCAAAAAGCATAAGACCTGTTGCAAAAATATTTTTTACGTATTTTGTGTAAATAATCGTTTTCATGAGTTATGAATTTTATCCTGTTCGAGATGAATTAATTTGAATAATTTATTGATAGGTTATGTAACGGAGCGTTCTGCAAAACGCTCCGTATTTTTATTTGTCACTTGAAATATGCTCTGGATAAGCTTCAAGACCATGTTCTGTAATATCCAAACCTTCGATCTCGTCTTGTTTTGAAACTCTTAAACCAATTGTTTTCTTTAATATGTAAAGAACAACAAAAGTTCCGAAAGCAGCCCATAGAATATAAGCTAGTGAGCCATAAGTCTGAACCCAAAGCAGACCTACGCCTCCCCCGTATAAAAGACCACCATCTAAAGCGAATACACCGACTAAAACAGTCCCAATGAAACCACATGTACCGTGTACAGATATAGCACCTACCGGATCGTCAATTTTGAATTTTTTATCTAAAATTTCAATAGAAAGAACTACTGCTAAACCACAAATAAGACCTATTGCAATTGCACCCCAAGCATTTACTGCACCACAACCTGCTGTGATGCCAACTAAACCAGCAAGAGCTCCGTTCAATGTCATAGAAAGGTCTGGCTTTCCGTATTTAACCCATGTTAAGAAAAGAGCTGCAATGGCTCCAATACCTGCTGCTAAGTTTGTGTTGATAATTACGCTACCTGCCGCAATAGTATCATCACCACCCCATGCTAATTGAGAACCACCGTTAAAACCGAACCATCCTAACCAAAGAATAAATACACCCAATGCTCCGTACATCATATTATGACCAGGAATTACTTTCACTTCTCCATCAACGTATTTACCAATTCTTGGTCCGATCATTATAGCGGCTACCAAAGCAGCTCCACCACCAACGGCGTGTACTACAGAAGAACCTGCAAAATCAATAAAACCTGCAGTGTTTAACCATGCATCGTCATCAAATGGCCAGTACCAACTACCTGAAATTGGATATATTAATGTGGTTAATACTGCAGATAAAATTAAATAGGTTGAAAATTTAGTGCGTTCTGCAACTGCTCCAGATACAATTGTAGCTGCTGTTGCACAGAATACAGTTTGAAAAAATAAATTATACCAATCTGTGGCACTAAAGAAGAAATATCCTTGGTCTGCTGGGCTTGATCTAAAAAAGCCTCCAAGTACTAAATCGCTGCCGTACATGATACCGTAACCTACGGCCCAGAACATAATAGAACCTACAGCAAGATCCATTAAGTTTTTCATTACTATGTTTCCTGAGTTCTTACTTCTGGTAAAGCCAACTTCTACCAAAGTGAACCCTGCTTGCATAAAAAAAACTAAAATAGCGGCAAGGGTAATCCATAAGGCTCCCATGTCACCATTTATTGCTTCTATAGCTGCATTCATTGATTCTTGTGTTGCTTCATTCATAATTAAATTTTTTTGAGTGGTTTTTATAAGAGTTAGTTAATTCCTGCTAAACCTTTTTCTTTAGTTCTTATTCGATAGGCCTCTAGTATTTCTGATACAAATATTTTACCATCACCTACATTACCTGAGTATGCAGATTCAAGAATTGTATCTACTGTTTTTTCTAAAAAGTCATCTGATACAACTATAGATACATATCTACGTTGTATATCAGTAGTGCTATAGGAAATACCACGATAAACATGTCCTTGCTTTTCATTTCCGACCCCTGTTACATCCCAATAACTGAAGAAGTTAACCTCTATTTGATGCAATGCCTCTTTGACATCGTCAAACTTTGATTTTCTGATAATTGCCTCGATTTTTTTCATTTGAATAAGTTTTTGATACTGCCAAATATATGTTAAAAACAATCATACCCTAAAAATATTAGGGTATCTATAGTAATTTTTATCAGTATCATAATATATACCCCTAAATTTTCAGGGTATGGTTATTTTTGTGATGTAATATTGAAGAGGTTAAGAAACGGAAAAGATAATATGATACTAATTATAGGATATTCATCAAGAAAACGAGCAATTATCTAACGATTTTTTAATGAAACGGCGAATATCTAAAAGAATGTATAAAAATAAAATAGTAGATGGTAAATGTTAGTTCTATAACATTTTACAGATCCAGAGTCCTAATGAGATAGCTAAAATACCAATTGCAACACTTAGGCCCATATAAAGGGAGGTCTGCATTAGTGAAGAATTCTTTAAGAGCATATTACTTTCTAACGCGAATGTAGAAAAAGTTGTAAAGCCTCCGCAGAAACCGGCGGCTAATAGTAAAGTTTGATTTTCTGAAATATAATTGTTCTTGAGGGAAAGCCCTATTAGTATACCTATTAATAGACAACCAATAATATTAACCAGAAAAGTACCTAGATAGAAATTTGAATAATAAGAATTAAGGTTTTTTGAAATATAGTACCTTAATATACTACCAAAACCACCTCCAAAGAAAACCAGTAAAAATTGTTTCATACCTTATAAAGGTAAAAACTAAACAGCTTTCTTGTAGCTTGTAGTAAGTAAATCTAACGGATAGATTACAGAAGTTGGTTGTTTAGATAATTTTTGAGAAGATGTTTTCGATTTTTGAGAAACACTTATTAAGCTAACCACGACCAAAGCAATATTAATACCTACTAATACTAAAAAAATTGTAAGAAATGTCATCATAATTTATTGCACCTTTATAGATGAATAACGCAAAATTACGGTATTTGGTATATTAAACGAGGAAATTGGTCGTTTTGTTGTGTAAACGTTTACTTTTGTGGTGTAGGAAAAAAATTAACTATTCTTTTAGGGAAAATTTTATAATCAGCAGTGAAATCAAGAATAATGTGAAGAAAATAGCGATCCACTTAACACCTTTAAAATTCTTTTTGTGAAATTCAAGGTCTTTTCTGTAAGAAATGACAATTATGATGGCAAAAACTACGGCAAAAGCGATTGCAAAAATGATTTGTCCGGTGCTGAACATATTTTATATTTTTATGCAAAGCTAACTGAAAACGGTATAATAAATATGAAAAACAAAATCAAAGCAGTACAAGAGTTTCATAATTCATTTGGTCTAGGCGTTTCTGAAGATATGATTGCTAATCTTGGGGAGGCGAAAAATAAGCTTCGTTTTAATTTAATGGATGAGGAGAATAAAGAGTATTTAGAGGCTGCCCAAAATAATGACCTTATTGAAGTAGCAGACGCCCTGGGGGATATGCTATACATTTTATGTGGTACTATTCTAGAACATGGTATGCAGTATAAGATTGAAGAGGTATTCAATGAGATACAACGTAGTAATATGAGTAAGCTTGGTGAAGATGGTAAGCCTATTTATCGTGAAGACGGGAAAGTGTTGAAAGGACCCAATTATTCCAAGCCTAATATCGCTCTGATTTTAGATAAATAAAAAAGGGGGCATATCGCCCCTCTTTTTTATGCTTTGACTTTATATCTCCAGCCAAATTTGTCTTCTGATTTATTGTACTGAATATCTGTTATGATTTTTTTTAATTGTTGTCCGAAACTTTTTTCTAATTCTGGTAGATCATAATCTATGTCTCTATATCCAAAACCGGCTATTGGAGAAATTACAGCAGCAGTACCTGCACCGAACATTTCTTTTAAAGTACCGTCTTTAGCAGCTTCGACAACTTCTTTTACAGTAATCTTTCTAACTTCGGTTTTTATGCCTTGATCTTTGGCAATATCTAAAATACTTTTTCTAGTGATACCATCAAGTATTCGATCACTAGTTGGTCCAGTTAATAAGGTGTCGTTAATTCTAACGAAAATATTCATTGCACCAGCCTCTTCAATAAATTCATGGTTGCTATCATCTGTCCAAATAACTTGGTTATATCCTCTTTCTACCGCTAATTGGGTTGGGTAAAATTGACCAGCATAATTACCACCTGTTTTAGCATAACCTACACCGCCATTAGCAGACCTTGAATATTTTTCTTCAATAAGGACTTTTACCTTGCCAGAGAAATATGCTCCAGAAGGTGCACAAGCAATTATGAATTTATATTCATTGGCAGGTGATGCGTGAAAACCGGTACCCGATGCGAACATAAATGGTCTTATATATAAAGAGCTACCGTCGTTGGTGGGTATGAACTTTTTGTCGAGATTAAGAAGTGTAGTCAAACCACCCATGAAGTAATCTTCTGGAATTTGAGGTATGCACATTCTAGCCGCAGAAATGTTCAAGCGCTTATGATTTTCTAACGGTCTAAATAAATACACATCATTATTTTGATCTTTGTAGGCTTTCATACCTTCAAAAATAGATTGCCCATAATGAAAAATTTTAGAGGAAGGGTCTAATGTAATGGGCTGGTATGGTTTAATTTTAGGAGTGTCCCAAGCACCATTTTTATATGTACAGACCAACATATGGTCGGTAAATACAGAGCCAAAGGCTAAATTATCAAAATCTACTTGATCAATTTTTGAATTTTTAACCTTTTCTATTATGATATCTTTCGTTGCAATACTCATAAAATACGTAACTTTAGTTGAATAAAATTAAACAAATATCGCTACTAGCCCTTCTTTTTTAGTTTAAAATTGATCAATTTTGTAGGTATATCAATATTTTTAAGATTTATGAAAAAATTTAACATATTACTTGTCTTTTTGTTTGGGATTTTCACCTGTTGTGCACAACAAAATGCAGAGAATAGCTCACCACAGTTTTATGGTCAGGAGTTTAAAATCACTTCATTAAGTGATAAAGAAGAAATTATGAAGCAATTTTCTACGATGTCTGTTTCAGATTCTTTAAATCTTCAATTTAAAACAAAGGTGAAAGAAGTATGTAAGGTAAAAGGCTGTTGGATGATCGTAGAGCTACCTAAGGGAGAACAAGCAATGGTTCGTTTTAAAAATTACGGTTTTTTTATGCCTGCCGATATTTTGGAAAAGGAAGTCATTTTAAACGGGGTGGCATTTGTTGAGGAAATGAGTGTCGATGATCAAAGGCATTATGCAAAGGATGGCGGCAAAACTGCACAAGAAATTGAACAAATAACAGCTCCTAGAAGAACATATAGTTTTGAAGCTTCAGGAGTTTTACTAAACAATTAATTGAAAAGAGAAATAATAACTACCGGTGATGGCTCTAAGACCATTCAAATTATGGATTGGCAAGAGCAGTACCATTCAAAGCACGGTGCTATTCAAGAAGCTTATCATGTATTTATTCACTCGGGTCTTTATCTTTTTAAAAATCAAGACCTTAATATTCTTGAGATCGGATTTGGTACTGGTCTTAATGCATTCATTACGCTTATTGAATTTCAAAAGCGTAATTTGAAAATTAATTATACAGGTGTAGAGGCTTACCCAGTTTCAGAAGTAGAGCTCGACCAATTAAACTATTTAGAGGAATTGGAATCGATTTCTAGAAAAAAAGACTTTAATTTAATGCATGCATCCCCATGGGAAGAAGTAGTTGAAATCAATTCACAATTCACTCTTAAAAAAGAGCAAAAATTGTTTAAGGATATTAATGAGTTCAATACTTATGATCTCATTTATTTTGATGCCTTCGGAGCTCGTGTGCAACCAGAATTATGGACTGTTGAGATTTTTAGGATCATGTTCAATGCTATGAAAAGTGGTGGTTGTTTAGTTACCTACTCTGCAAAAGGTAGTGTCAGACGAGCTATGCTAGAGGTAGGTTTTTTGGTGGACCGTTTGCCTGGTCCACCGGGTAAACGGGAAATGTTGCGGGCAAAAAAACAATAATGTTCAGAGTATTGATAAAACTTTAACGCTTCACAGGTCAATAGGTTTGGAGATAATGTTAAATCGGAATTAAATTGCATATCAACAAGCATCAAAAATAATATCTTTATTTCATGAAAGTATTGATAACAGGTGCGACAGGTTTAGTTGGTAGCGAGTTGGTATCTCAATGCCATGAAAAAGGATATATAGTTAATTACCTAACTACACGTAAAAGTAAAATTGTTTCAGAAAATAATTATCAAGGTTACTTATGGAGCCCTTCTTCAGGTGAAATTGATTCTAAATGTTTAGATGGTGTTTCGGCTATTATTAATTTGGCGGGTTCAAGTATCTCCAAAAGATGGACAAGTAACTATAAAAAGAAAATCATAAATAGTAGGATAAATACATTAGAGTTATTAAGAACCACACTTATTGCTAATAATAATCACACGGTTGCATCCCTTGTCTCTGCTTCTGCAATAGGTATTTATCCAGATTCTTTAAGTAATTATTATACGGAAAATGAAGAAAAAGTAGATGATAGTTTTCTAGGTGATGTTGTAACTGTTTGGGAGAAAAAAATCAATGAATTTCAATCTTTAGGATTAACCGTCGCTAAAGTGCGTGTTGGTCTGGTAATGTCAAATGATGGTGGGGCATTACCAAAGATGGCAAAACCAATTCAATATTACGTAGGTTCGGCTTTAGGTACTGGAGAACAATGGCAATCTTGGATTCATGTTGCAGATTTAGCGGGTATATTTCTACATATTGTTAAATATCAATTAAAGGGTACTTTTAATGGTGTGGCACCAAACCCGGTTACCAATGCGAAGTTGGTTAAAGAGATTGCAAAAGCATTGGATCAACCTTTAATCTTACCACATGTTCCGAAATTTATAATGTATACAGTTCTAGGTAGAATGGCTTACCTCTTGTTTGCTAGTCAGCGTGTTAGTTGTAAAAAAATAGAAGAAGAAGGTTTTATTTTTCAATACGCAAATATCTGTCAAGCCCTAGCCAATATATATGACTCGGATACTAAGTGTATAGATTCAAAAAGTAATATGACAAAACAAATTGTTTCTTAAAAAAATATTTCTTAGATAAAAAAAAATCCGCTTTTGGCGGATTTTTTTTTATTCTTTTGTGACATTTTGACATTTTTAAAGAATTGGCAGTACTTTTGCCTGCTTTTAATCAGCGATTTAAATTACAATAAATTATGAGTGATAAAGAAAACACTTTGGATGATGAATTCTTGGAAGACGCGTTACTAGATGGTGAAGAGCAAGAACAAAAGCTAGAGAATGAGAATGAGGAGGAAGAAAAGTCTGTAGAAGAGAAGCTTGGTGATGAATTGGAAAAAGAAAAAGACAAGTTTTTAAGACTATTTGCAGAATTCGAGAACTATAAAAGACGTACTTCTAAAGAACGTATGGAGTTGTTTAAAACTGCAGGGCAAGAGGTAATTGTTTCATTATTACCAGTATTGGATGATTTTGATAGAGCTATGAAAGAGTTGGCAAAATCAGAAGATAAAGAGGTTTTTAAGGGTGTAGAACTTATTAACGTTAAGTTGAGGGAGACGCTTAAGAACAAAGGACTAGAAATGGTAGAAGTGAACGTTGGCGACGTTTTCGATGCTGAAATTCATGAAGCAATAACACAAATACCAGCTCCTGATAAAAAGATGGAAGGTAAAATTATAGATGTTATCGAAAAAGGATTCAAGTTGGGCGATCGTATTATTAGGCATCCAAAAGTAGTAGTAGGAAATTAAAAAATTGTAATGAGGGAAGATTATTATGAAGTACTGGGCATTAGTAAAAACGCTACCGCTGCAGAAATAAAGAAAGCTTATCGTAAAAAAGCATTGCAATTTCACCCAGACAAAAATCCGGGAGACAGTACTGCCGAAGAGAATTTTAAAAAATCTGCTGAAGCTTATGAGGTTCTGAGCGATCCGGACAAGAAAGCTCGTTATGATCAGTTTGGTCATGCTGCCTTTGAGGGCGGCGGCGGTTTTGGCGGCGGCGGTATGAATATGGATGATATCTTCAGCCAATTTGGTGATATTTTTGGTGGCGCATTTGGCGGTGGCGGAAGTTTTGGAGGCTTCGGCGGTAGCGGTGGCCAAAGAAGAGTTAAAGGAAGTAACCTGCGTATTAGAGTGTCATTGACCTTAGAAGAAGTTGCCAATGGTGTTGAGAAAAAAGTTAAGGTTAAAAGAAAGGTTCAGGCAGAAGGTGTTACCTATAAAACGTGTACTATATGTAATGGTAGAGGACAGGTGACAAAAATTCAGAACACGATACTTGGTAGAATGCAAACAGCTGCTGTTTGTAGTACTTGTGGTGGTAGTGGCCAAGTTTTAGATGGTAAACCTAGTGATGCAGATGCACAGGGATTAAGGGTTGCAGAGGAGACT
>Ga0209344_10002549_pt1 | contig 19977 bp, 13 predicted proteins | sample Cruoilmetagenom6_FD_187293 | JGI IMG/M metagenome (GOLD analysis project Ga0209344, IMG submission 187293) | Oil polluted marine microbial communities from Coal Oil Point, Santa Barbara, California, USA - Santa Barbara Oil Seep Sample 6 (SPAdes)... | ecosystem: Environmental > Aquatic > Marine... | reverse complement strand
AGCCGATATAGATGTAAACGAACCAAACGTAACTTGGTACGACCAAGCAACGGGCGGAACAGCTTACGACCCAACCGATGCCTTAATCGATGGTAACATATACTACGCATCATTGACTGATGCAACTTCAGGTTGTGAAAGTGCAGTACGATTAGAAGTAACCGTAAACGTAGGAGATGCAGCTACTCCAACTACTGACGAGACTACACAAGATTTCTGTCTAATAGACAATCCAACAGTAGCCGATATAGATGTAAACGAACCAAACGTAACTTGGTACGACCAAGCAACGGGCGGAACAGCTTACGACCCAACCGATGCCTTAATCGATGGTAACATATACTACGCATCATTGACTGATGCAACTAGCGGTTGTGAAAGTGCAGTGCGATTAGAAGTAACTATAAACGTAGGGGATGCTGCTACTCCAACTACTGACGAGACTACGCAAGATTTCTGTCTAATAGACAATCCAACAGTAGCCGATATAGATGTAAACGAACCAAACGTAACTTGGTATGACCAAGCAACGGGCGGAACAGCTTACGACCCAACCGATGCCTTAATCGATGGAACTATTTATTACGCATCATTAACTGATGCAACCAGCGGTTGTGAAAGTGCAGTGCGATTAGAGGTAACCGTAAACGTAGGGGATGCTCCTACTCCAACTACTGACGAGACTACTCAGGACTTCTGTTTAATAGACAGCCCAACAGTAGCCGATATAGATGTAAACGAACCAAACGTAACTTGGTACGACCAAGCAACGGGCGGAACAGCTTACGACCCAACCGATGCCTTAATCGATGGTAACATATACTACGCATCATTAATTGATGCAACCAGCGGTTGTGAAAGTGCAGTGCGATTAGAGGTAACCGTAAACGTAGGGGACGGAAGTGATCCTGTAATAACATCAAGCACACAAGATCCTGTTTGTTTAGAAACCACTATTACCTATTCTACAGAACCTGGCAATCAAAATTACTTTTGGACGATAACAGGAGGTATTGTAATGAGTGGCGGAGATGTAACCGACAATACGGTTACCGTACTTTGGGATTCTACGGACAATACTACGGTAAGTGTTTCTTACGATAGTACAAATACTTGTGCCACAGGAGGTACGACAACATTTGTAGAAACTGTTTCAGTTTGCGCCGATATTACCATAGATAAAACAGTAGACAACCCTGAACCTATGATAGGAGAAACAGTAACTTTTACCATTACTGTTGCTAATGCGGGTCCTAATGATTTCACAGATCTTGAAATTTCTGAAGATATGCCTTCAGGGTATGAATTAATAGATTTTACCGCTTCAATAGGCACCTATAATCCTTCTACCTCAATATGGCAGATAGATTTACTTCCTGCTGAAGTTACCGCTACACTAGAAGTTAGAGCGGAAGTTTTAGGGCAAGGAGATTATACCAATATTGCATCTATTATATCTTCGAACCCAATAGATTCAGATGTTTCAAATAATAGCTCTGAAGTAAGTGTAGACCCTCTTTGCCTTATTGTTTATAATGAGTTTTCACCTAATGGAGATGGTGTAAATGACAATTTTGTTATTTCCTGTATTGAAAATTATTCTAATAACACATTGCAAATTTTCAACAGATACGGATCTGTAGTATTTAAAAGTAATGGATATTCTAATGAATGGGACGGAAGAGCAAACGTAAGTGGAATTTCAAATAAAGGAGAGGTGTTGCCAGCCGGGACATACTTTTATATCCTTGAGATGGATAATATGAAGTCAAAAAGCGGATGGGTATATCTCGCTAAATAACTAAGTGAATACATTTAAAAAAAGTATAGAAATTAAATCCCAAATCAAAATGATATATATAGTAACACCCAAAGCAAGAAAGGTAGTACCCTTAGTAAAGCTTTTTATTATTGGCTTAATAAGTTTACTATCCTTTAAAATGACAGCGCAACAAGAAGCACAGTACACCCAATACATGTACAATACGTCTTCTATTAACCCTGCCTATGTAGGCTCGCTAGGAACATTAGATATAGTAGGCTCCTATAGAGACCAATGGACTGGTCTAGATGGAGCTCCTGTAACCCAAAATTTTGGAATTCACAGTCCGCTTAGAAATGATAATATTGGTGTAGGTCTTAATATTCAAAACGAAACCATCGGGCCAGCAAAAGAGTTTAATGCCGTAGCAAACTTTTCATATACCATTCGTTTAAGTCCTTCTACTAAATTAGCTTTTGGTTTGGGCGCTGGAGTGAATTTATATGATGTAGACTTTTCAAAAGGACAGTTTCTAAATCCTAATGATATGCTACTTATGCAGAATATTGATAAAAGAGTTACTCCTATAATTGGTGCTGGTACTTACCTCTATGGAGAAAAGTGGTATGTAGGATTATCGGTACCAGATTTTAAAACAGACGATCTTTATGATAATATGGATCAATCTCTTGCCAAAGAAGAAATACAGTATTATTTAATTGGTGGCTATGTTTTTGACCTTAATCCAATGATAAAGTTCAAGCCAGCTTTCTTGGCTAAATATCAAACCGACTATCCTTTTGTGGTAGATGTTTCTGCTAACTTTTTATACAATGACCGGTTTACATTAGGAGCTTCGTACCGGTATGATGATGCTGTAAGTGGATTGGCTGGTGTTGAAGTGTTTCAAGGCTTCTTCATAGGATATTCGTATGATTATTCTTTAACGGATCTTTCAGATTATAATTCAGGAAGTCACGAAATTGTATTGCGATTTACCTTACCTACAAAATTGAAAAAAATTAATTCACCCAGATTCTTTTAAAGATACATTATGAAACTATTTATACCCCTACTTTTTTTAGTAACGATAAGTACCGGTTTCTCTCAGGGAAAATTAAGCAAAGCCGATCGTTTATTTAAAACGAACGCTTTTAAAGGTGCTGCCACTAATTACAATGATTATATAGAGAATAACGACGATATTAAGTTAGAAACTTTACTGCAAGCTGCAGAAGCTAATTATAACATTCATGAAAATCAAAAAGCTGCTATGTTTTATAAGCGTGCTTTTAGTATGGATTCAAATATGCCCGAAGAGCACCTTACTAGATATGTAAGAAGTTTGCGTAGTACTAGAGAATATGAAACGGCAGATAAAATTTATTTAGATTTTCTTGAAAAGAATACCAATCAAGCTTTAAAGGAACAGTTTATAAAAGAAAGAGACTCCTTTAATGTATTGTTACATTCAGATAAAGAACCTCGATATATTGTAACCAACCTCGGTATTAATACAGAATATTCAGAGTTTGCACCAGTAATGTATAAGGACAGTTTAATTTTTTCTTCTTCTAGGCCTGGCGCTTCTAAAGAGCTATACGAATGGAACGAACAACCTTTTTTAAGTCTCTTTGTAGCCAAAAAAGGTGAAAATGGGGTTATTGAGAACCCTAAATTGTTTTCAAAACAAATAAAATCTAAGTTTCATGATGCCGCTATAGCTTTCTCACCCAACTCTAATGTAATTTTCTTTACCACAAGCAATACTAAAAAAAGTAAACTTATATTAGATACCGACCGCAACAACCAGTTTATGCTTTATAAAGCAACTATGGAGGACGGTAAAATTACAAACCAAAAAGAGCTCTTTTTTGATAGTAAAGAGTATTCGGTAGGTCATCCTAATGTAAGCCCAGATGGAAAGTATCTATTTTTTGCATCCGATATGCCAAATGGCTATGGGGAAGCCGATATCTATTATTCTGAAATTTACGAGGACGGTATGCTCTCTGAACCTAAAAACGCTGGTCCTAACATAAACACTTCAGGAAACGATTTTTTCCCTTTCTTAGCGACGGACGGTACCTTCTATTTTTCATCAAACGGTCATGTAGGTTTTGGAGGGTTAGATGTTTATGCGTCCGTTTTCAATAAAGAAAATCAAAGCTTTTCCGAAGTAAAAAACATAGGAAAAGTAGCTAATACTAATTATGATGACTTTTCAATCATCTTTAACCAAGATAATACAGCGGGTTATTTAGCCTCTAATCGTCCTAACGGAAAAGGTGATGATGACATTTATCATTTTACGCGAAGTCCGCTTGCTTGTAACCAAACCATCGCCGGAAATATTAAAGATCAAAAAGACAGTTTAAATTTAGCCGATGTTACAGTAACAGTTAAGGACAGTACCAACACTATTATACAAACACTTGTAACCGATAAAGATGGGAATTTTGAAGTTACCATACCCTGTAATAATAAGGTTAGCATTACTGCCGACAAAACGGATTATTTTAAGCAAACTAAAAACACAGAAACTGGTGATAAAGACAAAGGAACCACACCACCTGTAAACTTCATGTTAGAAAAAGCTACCGATATGATTGTGGAAGACGAAGAAGGCTTTGAGAAGATTAAAATGGATCCTATTTATTTTGAATATGATAAAACAGATATAACACCACAAGCGGCTACTGCTTTAGATGGTGCGGTTAAGCTAATGAATTTTTACCCAGATATGGTTATTAAAATTGAAGCTCATACCGATTCAAGAGGATCGGATAGTTATAATCTTTCTCTTTCTGATAAAAGAGCAAAGGCAACTCAAGAGTATTTATATTCAAAAGGAATAGCTACTAATAGGATACTTAGTGCAAAAGGATTTGGTGAGTCCCGTTTACTTAACAAATGCTCAAACGGTGTAAAGTGTACTGATGAGGAACACGAAAAGAATAGACGATCTAATTTTATTATTTTAGAAAAATAGGGATACATACATAAACTTCTTATTGAGATTTGGGAGTCACAGTTTATGTATTTGCAACAGGAAAATAATCATAAGTACTTTTTTATGATTTCCTGTTGCTTTTTTTTTTAAATTATTGCATTTTATCGATTTTTTTTGTAATTTAATCGAATAAAACTCTCCCATATTAAGAAAGCATAACCTAATTAATTTTTAACAGTTAATGCAACATGCTTATGGACAATAAAATTATTTTATCAACTAACAGGTTTATAGAGTCTACTGGTTTCGGAAAAATTACACATAGCCATAGTGAGCAATTTACCTCGCTGCCCAGAATAAATGTATTTAAATCTTTTTTAGGTTTAAAGGAGTTTTTGGTTAAACCAGGGCGTGGCTTATTGCCCCATGTTCACGAGAACATGACAGCTATTTTAGTTCCACTTAAAGGAATGCTAGCACAAAAATCTAAGAAAAATCCGAATACTGTTATTTCTGAGGGAGAAGTACAATTATTACAATATAGAAAAGGTGATTTGCATATTGAATACAACCTTAATAAAACTAAAAACCTTGACTGTCTAGTATATATGTTATCTTCAAAAAACAAAAATAACCACTCTACAGTATTTAAGTTAAGAAACCAGACAAATACCATTCAAAAAATACTAGAGAGTACGTTAATTAATAACCAAGAAGAGAAAGTACGTTTTTATGTCGCAAATTTTAAACCAAACGTACAGCAAACATTTTCGTTTAAGAAATCCGATAAAGGCATCATTCTTTATATTGTTTCTGGAGAAATTATCTTAAATGAAGAGAATCATACTCTAAAAAAAAATGATACCTACGCCCTTTGGAACAAAGAGACTATTTCTTTTACAACTAGTAAAAAAACAAAGTTTTTTATTTTAGAAATAAGCAACTAGTTATATTAATTACGTATAACTACGGGCAGTCTTAAAAACTAATTAAGACAATGTAAGTGCGGAGTAATTTTTACGTAGAACTACGTATATCAGTATTATAGGAAATATCTTACCTTTATTGATATAAAAACAAACCTGTATAATTTCCCTCCCCATGCATACCAAAGTAATAACTCATGCCACTAAATATAAAGAAGAGACTGGATATGGACATATGTTCCATAACTTTACTGAAAAAACAACACTCTTAACCAATACAGAAGTTTTTTCCTCTTTTTTAGGACTGAAAGAAATTATTATACGCCCAAACCTAGGTTTACTACCGCATCTACATAAAAATGAGACCTTAATTATTGTAAACTTAAGTGGTACGCTAGCGCAACGATCTATTTTAAACGAATCGACCATAATTCCTAAAGACACCATTCAGCTAATCGAATATAAAGAAGGCTCCCATTTTGAATATAATATGGATAAAAGTACGACCATTCATTGTCTTGCTTTTATACTCACGTCAAAAAACGAAAAAAACATTTCAGAACTGTTTACACTAAGCTCCGATAAAAACAGGTTATCAATGGTATTCGAAAACAGTGTTACTAACACTAAAAAACAGACTATTAGTTTTTACCAAGGAGTTTTTGATAAAAACAAAACTAAAACATACCACTTTGGCCCTATTAAAAGTGGTTTTATATGCTACCTTTATTCTGGTGAATTACTACTGGAGCATAACGTAGTATTAAAAGAGAAAGATACCGTGGCTCTGTGGGATAAAAATTCACTTTCTTTTACCGTAACTCAAGATTCAAGGTTTTTTATTTTAAAAATTTCAGACATTTTAGAGTAAATCCTACGCTTTTTTATTTTGTTAGTAGAATCTCTAACCATAGTTAAATACAAATCACTTCCATAACTTAGTAAAACACCACTCCCCTAGTATACAGCAAGATAAAAAGTACCCTAAAAGGAAATTTCTTGATTAAAAGTACTTTCCGTACCAAGTTAAATATTTAATCAAATTACCATTTGGCAGTAGTTTTCTTCGACTTTACCCCTAGTTTCCTTCGACTTTTATACGTAAAATGGGGGTTCATGTCGAACAAAAGTCGAAGAACACTCGAACAAAACTGGGATAAAACCCAAAGGAAACTTGGTTGTTGTTTGTGTAAAAACAGGGGGAAATATTATTTTAATCTTAATAATATATCCGTTCATTTTTTCTAAATCCAATGCTAGGTAGGCCTTGCCTGCTTACCAATAGATAAATTCTTGTTTTAAAATTTCTGGTTTTGGCCTATCGAAACGGTATCGTAAAACCCGCCTGAACTGTCGGGCAGGTTTGAAATGAGTGTGCCGTTAAGAATTTTAGGCTGTTTGAGTATTCCTAAGCGTTCACCCAAGCAAAAATAACAAAGCGAGTTCCTAAAATTTAGGCACCGAATGATGAATTTAGATACTGTTTCGTAAGCCTAGATTTTTTTGGTTACTTTTTTCATCAATGGAAAAAAGTAATAACTTTATCATGTAGCTTAAACAGCAAAAAACACCCTACCCATTTGCAAATTAGACCTGTACCTATTATATTAGCCGTTCCCCTTTATATAATCTAACTAACGTAACCGTATGGGAACACTACAAAATGGCCTCATGGGAGGCTTCTCTGGAAAAGTAGGTCCGGTCGTGGGCGCTACTTGGCGAAACAAGAACATTATACGCTCGGCACCGCAACTTTCAAGCAAACCCCGTAGCCAAGCACAATTGAGCAACCAAAGTAACTTTGGGCTGGTAAGTACTTTTTTAGCGAAGTACCGCTCGTTTATCAACGCCTATTTTATACCCGATACAGACGGCAAAGCGGCTTATGGCAGTGCGATGTCCTACCATAGAAAACACGCTACCGTACAAGAAGACGGGATGTATTACATGAACTACCCCAAAGTACTCATTAGCAAAGGCACGTTACCTGGGGTATTGGGCATCACACTTACGCCCTTCCCCAATAATGGTTTACAACTCACTTGGGAGGATAACAGCGAGCAAACCCTCGCCGCCCCAAACGATTTGCTCACCGTAGCCACATACGCCCCAGCGTTACATACCTTTTACTTTTTTGAAGCCTGTGCCGAACGCCAAGACACTACCGTACAACTTACGATACCGTCAGGATTTACCCAACAAAACCTACAGCTCTGGGCGACCTTTACCGACCAAACCAAACACCCTACTGCAGCGACAAGTTGTTATGTTGGGGAAGTGAATGGGTAAGGAATTGAAATATTTGGGTATATTTGGGGGAGTTACCTCCCTTGTTATATAAAATATAAACGCAATTGTATTTATACCCATGTTGTAGCAAATACGAAAAAAACAAACTGACCAAATGGAATTAGGATTAATAATAGCAATTTCAGTTTTGATAATTGCGCTCTTTATTGTGATTAATCAAAGCAAAAAAGCAAAAGCAAAACTAAATTCTGAAATTGAAAGTAAAAATTCAGAACTGACATCAAAGGTTGACGAAAACAAAAAACTTAATTCTGATTTACAAAGATTTAGCGGAGTTGTATCAATTGAAAATGAGATAGAATTAAAAAACAAAGAACTTTCAGGTATTCAAACGAGTGCAACTGAATTAAATGACAAATTCATCAATGCAAAATCTATTTTTAAAGAATTAGAAAAAGATATTAAACTTTACCAAAACGATTTAGAATTTGTTGAACTTGGAATTTATGAACCGATTTTTGATTTAGAAACTTCCGAAAAATATAAAGAAAGAATTAAACAAATTGTTACAAGGCAAAAGCAATTAATAAAAGGCGGAAATGCTTGTATTTGCCAAACAGAATGGGTTGTCGGAAATAGCCGTAAACAAGGCGAAATAATGACAAGAAGATATATCAATTTGACATTAAGAGCTTTTAATGGAGAATGTGATGCGCTAATTTCAAAAGTTCGTTGGAATAACGTAAAACGATTTGAAGAAAGAATTAAAAAATCTTATAACGCAATTAACAAACTTGGTAAATCAAACAATACTTATATAACTGACAAATATTTAAACCTAAAGTTAGACGAACTACATTTGGTTTATGAATTAGCCCATAAAAAGTATCAAGAAAAGGAAGAGGCAAGGGCAATTCGAGAAGAGCAACGAGAAGAAGAAAGAGCGCAAAGAGAATTTGAAAAAGCAAGAAAGGAAGCAGAAATTGAAGAAAGACGATACCAAAAAGCTTTAGAACGCGCCAGAAAAGATTTAGGATTAGTCAGCGGACAACAATTAGAAGAGCTTAATTCTCAAATTGCTCAATTGGAACAAAATTTAAGAGAAGCACACGAAGCAAAAGAAAGAGCCATTTCGAGAGCGCAGGAAACAAAGTCTGGACACGTTTATATTATTTCTAATCTTGGCTCATTTGGAGAGAATGTTTATAAAATTGGAATGACGAGAAGACTTGAACCTTTGGACAGAGTAAAAGAATTAGGAGACGCTTCTGTACCATTTACGTTTGATTTACACGCAATGATTTTTTCAGAGAATGCACCTGAACTTGAAAACCTTTTGCATAGAGAATTTGATGATAGGCGAATAAATAAAGTAAATTACAGAAAAGAGTATTTTAGAGTTTCATTAGATGAAATTGAGCAAGTAATCATCGACAAATTTGAAAAGGAAGTTGATTTTGTAAAAGACATCGAAGCACAACAATTTAGAGAAACAAAATCAATTATTAAACAATTACAGCAAGCTAAAGAAGAACAAGCCGAAAAGGAGATTGAGAAATATCCCGACAGCCTGTTCTGAAAAAGTACTTGCTACAACAATGTATATAAAAAATAGCGCGATCAGTTGCTAACACACAGGTTCGGGCACTTTTTCGAGATCGCCAAATTTTTAAATTTGGCTATTTGAGAAAAGAAAAATAAATAGAAAAATTTAAAAATTCGGCTTGAGTTTAACCGAATGGTTAGCGAGCAAATCAGCGCTACTTTTCATATACTGGACCGTTAGCATTAATCTAATGAAAGAAAAGAATGAATCAAATTTGGAAGCCAACAGAACCAAAATCTGACAAACTTATTCTAATTCGAGACAATTGCATTTACAAAGGAAACCCAGTTCGTGAAGAGCTGAATAAAATTAAGGTTAATACTCAAGATATTGAAAAATTAAAAAACGTTTATAGTATTCCTTTTAGATATATAAAACGAATTGAAAATCAGCAAAATTCTAAACAAATCAAGATATATTTTGGATCTGATTCTGAAGAGGAAATAAAACTCGAAAATGAAACTCAAAAAAATGAGATTTTTAATCTTTTAAAGCAAGAATTACCTAATTTAAACTATAGGTCTGAATTACCAAATATTTTTAAATATGCCAAACCCCAAATATTTGGGATTTTAATTGCTACAGGAATTTTCATTTGGGCAATGTATTTTGCTGTCGAAATATCAAAAGGGTATAATTATGAAATTGTTGGAGGTGGACGCCTTGGAATAAACGGAATGGTTCTGCTTATAGCAAAACTTGGTATTCCAAAACTTATTATTGGATATATAATCATTGTAGGAATAGCAGTCTTTTCTTTAATGAGGAGATTAAAAACTCGATCTGATATAGAAATTTTGGAAAGATAATCTAATACTAATAAGTATAAACTTAATTTGCAGATACCAGTTCGCTATGATTGTATCGGTGGATTAGACTACGCCTGAATCCATTTGTAACTGCTAAGCCAGTATCTACTGACTAATTCATAGAAATTAAAATATATTAAATAATATAATACAGTTTATTAAACAATGCAACTAACCTACGCCACTCTACCCGACCGAATTAAAGCTGCTTTTATTGATGCGGTGATTCTAATTGCCATGATGTATGGCGCTAGTGAGTTGTTTTCATTATTTGAAAGCGTACCAGATTATTTACGTATGATGGTTTTTGCATTTATATTTATTTTATATGATCCTATCTTTATAAGTACTTTTGGTGGGACTATTGGCCATTTATACAATAATATATTGGTAAAGCGTGATACCAATCCCAGTAAAAATATCTTGTTTCCACACGCCGTACTTCGTTTTATTTTCAAGTTTCTACTAGGATGGATTTCGTTATTAACAACAACAGGCAATGAAAAAAGAAAAGCCATTCACGATTATATTGCAAATTCTATTGTAATTGAAGATTCAAAGTAACAATAATTGTGACTCCATTTACCTTATATCAAATTAGATAAAAAACGTGACCTTCACCGCCTACACCCACCAAGTAGTAAAAGAAAAACTATCTATAACCATACAATTATACTTAGGAGGGCTTTGTGTATGGGGATTAGGGTTAGTGATTTTATTAATTGATCAATATATTGCCCCTACCGGGGTACTCACTTGGGTTATAACTGCTTTATTTGTGATAGGCGGATTGCTTATTTTAATTGCTTATTTCTATCAATTTTTTGATTATGAGCGTATTGAAATCACCAACAAAGGATCTATAGAACTTACCGATACTGAGTTAATTTTAGACCATAAGAAAAGAATCCCGTATTCAGATATTATCCAGTTTTCAGTAGCATGTGTGGCGTATTATAATCAAAATATAAATCTAGGGTATCGTACCCCAAACGAACGCCACAGCTTAGGCTTAACTAATACGCTAAAAATAGCTACTGCCCAAGACACTATTGAACTGCATTTTAGACTCGAAAACAAAGCACATCAACAAAAATTAGAAAAGTGTATTCTAACACTCGTGGTAGATGAGAAACTTAAAAAGCTAGGTGGCAAAACAACTATAAAACTTATCCCAAAACAGTTTAAAAACACCGATGCATATAAAAACTACGTAATTAAACAAATAGTGGAAAAACGTATTAACTGTACCGAAGGGTTATTGCTACACGGTTATTCCTCGGACCGTGAAGCTACGTTATTAAGAGAAAAGTATTGTGGGTAGTTTTGTTTAAATACAATTACCTTTTCACCTACTGTAATTTGCAACCCAATTGCATCCATATTTCCCTATATTTGTTACGTGAAAGTTTTGGCAGTCATATTATCTATTTACTTTTTAGGGCTCAATATAGTGCCCTGTAGCGATACGGCCCCTACCCAAGACGACACGCAGACTGAGGTGGTCAGTACCCAAGACATCGACCACGAACACCAAGATAGTGACGATTGCACCCCTTTTTGTCAATGTCACTGTTGCCACGTCCATACGCTGGATATCGGTACCGCGGCTTTTGAGCCCATCGACCTAGCAATCTCAGACCATATCTTTTTACACTTTGATAGTTTGGGAGAAGACATTCCCCATACCCTACTCCAACCGCCTCGCGGATAAGAAAGGGGTTTTACATATCTAAACATACATTTTAATGTCCGGTCGAGCGCAGTCGAGACCTCAGTGACAGTTATGGATTGTTAGTTCTCGACTGCGCTCGAACTGACAACCGACTGCGCTCGAACAGACAGCATCGTTCAGTTTTAACCCCCTTCCATTCCTTTAACAAAAATAACAAGCGTACTATAACGCTTTATCATTTTATTAAGCTAGACCGCTGATTATTAAGGCATACGCACTTTATGCTTCAATAACACAAATACTAGCGCTATCAAAAACATACCTATGATCAATAAAATCATTGATTTCTCTATCAATAATAAGTTTATAGTGGGACTCATGACCCTCGCGCTCATTGGTGCGGGTATTTGGAGTATGACGCAAGTCCCCATTGATGCGGTACCGGACATCACCAACAATCAGGTACAAGTAATTACCCAATCGCCCAACTTAGGCACGGAAGATATTGAGCAGTTTGTTACCTATCCCGTAGAAGTGGCGATGAGCAACCTACCCAATGTTTCTGAAATACGCTCTGTATCCCGCTTTGGGCTGTCGGTTGTCACCATAGTATTTGACGACGATATGGGCATTTACCTGCCCCGCCAATTGGTAGCCGAAAAGCTAACCGAAGTACAAGAACAGATTCCCAATGAGTTTGGGGAACCGTCTATGGGGCCTATTTCCACCGGATTGGGCGAAATATACCAATACACCCTCGAAGTGGACGAAGCCCATAACGAGGAGTACACCGCTACCGAATTGCGAAGTATGCAAGACTGGATCGTCCGCAGGCAGATGGCAATGGTTCCGGGAGTAATTGAAGTGAACGCCGTAGGCGGTAATAAAAAACAATACGAAGTAGCCGTAGACCCAGATGAACTTCGAGCCATTGGGATTACGATTTCTGATGTGTACACCGCTTTGGAAAACAACAACCAAAACACAGGAGGGGCGTATATCGAAAAAAACCACCAGGCAAACTTTATCCGAGGCGAAGGATTGGCGCGTACGGTGAGCGACATTGAAAATATAGTTGTAAAAAACCAAAAGGGCATCCCCATAACAGTTAAAGATGTGGGGACGGTCACCATTGGCAGTGCCGTGCGTTATGGCGCGCTTACCAAAAATGGAAAGGGCGAAGCCGTTGGCGGGATGATTTTAATGCTGAAAGGTGCCAACTCGAACGAAGTGATTGAGAACGTAAAAGAACGCGTGGCACAAATACAACAATCGCTGCCCGAAGGTGTGACCATTGTTCCGTTTTTAGACCGTAGTGAATTGATTGCCGAAACCACCGGCACGGTAACCGGCAACCTCTTAGAAGGCGGGTTGATTGTGATTTTCGTCCTGGTATTGCTATTAGGAAACTGGCGCGGCGGCTTGATCGTGGCTTCGACCATCCCGCTATCGTTGTTGTTCGCCTTTATCTTAATGAATGTATTTGACGTCTGGGCCAACCTGATGAGCTTGGGGGCTATTGACTTCGGAATAATAGTCGATGGTGCCGTGATTATCGTGGAAGGAACCGTCTTTATGCTCTATTCCTACCTTCGGAAAAATAAGTCCATTACCAAAGAGACTAAAAATGAAGTCACGGCAAAGGCATCCAAAAAGATGATGAATGCGGCCTTCTTTGGACAGCTCATCATTTTAATTGTATTCCTACCCATATTAGCCTTGGAAGGTGTGGAAGGCAAGATGTTTAAACCGATGGCGTTGACCTTTATCTTCGCCATGATTGGCGCGATGATCCTTTGTTTGACCTACGTACCGATGATATCGGCCTTATTTTTGAAAGTTTCAAAATCTGAAAAGCGATCATACGGAGACAAATTTGTCACTTGGATTGAAAGTAAATACCAACCCTTACTGAATACATCCCTAAAGAAAGGGAAACTCATCATTGGGGTTGCGATAGGGTTCTTTGCCTTGGCGATCTTTACGTTTAGCCAAATGGGTGGCGAATTTATTCCGCAGTTGGATGAAGGCGATATTGCCTTTCACGCCATCTTAAAACCCGGAAGTTCGCTTTCAGAAAGTATTGAGACCACGACCAAGGTAGAACGTATTGTGAAGGCTCAATTTCCCGAGGCCACAGACGTCATTAGCCGAATAGGCGTAGCCGACGTCCCAACCGACCCCATGCCGATGGATATTGCCGATGTCTTCGTCATTCTAAAACCTACGAATGAATGGACCTCAGCGGACTCAAAAGAAGAGTTAGTCAAAAAAATCAAGGAAGCCGTTAGCGTAGTGCCCGGCGTTAACTTTGAGTTTACCCAACCCATCGAAATGCGTTTTAACGAACTGCTTACTGGGGTTCGGGAAGATGTGGCAATTAAGTTGTTTGGGGAAAATTTGGATATCCTTTCCAGCAAAGCAGAAGAAATGGGGAAACTCATTGCTGACATCCCCGGGGTAGCCGATATGAAAGTGGAAGCCACCGATGGCCTACCACAAATAACCATTGACTACAACAGAAGCAAAGTAGCACAATACGGTTTAGATATCCATACATTGAACAATACTGTGCAAGCTGCTTTTGCTGGTGGTACGGCAGGTGTCATTTTCGAAGGGGAAAAACGGTTCGATTTGGTCGTACGTTTAAAAGCACAAAACCGAACCAATATTTCGGATATTGAAAACCTGTATGTCAATATTCCCAATGGCTCACAAATACCCTTACGCGAACTAGCAAAAATAAGCTACGAACCCGGACCGATGCAGATTAGTAGGGACAATACCAACAGACGTACCTATGTGGGGATCAACATCCGGGATCGGGATGTGAAGTCGGTAGTAAAAGACATACAAGATAAGTTAGATGCCAAGTTTGAATTACCACCTGGGTATTTTATTCGCTATGGCGGCGCGTTTGAAAATCTGGAGCGAGCCAGTAGCAAGCTGCAAACGGTGGTACCCATTGCCTTGATTTTGATATTTATTCTAATCTACTTTGCCTTGCAGTCGTTCCCGCAAACAGTAATGATTTACCTCGCCATACCCATGGCAACCATTGGCGGAATCTTTGCGTTGTGGTTACGGGATATGCCGTTTAGTATTTCCGCAGGCGTTGGGTTTATTGTCCTCTTTGGGGTGGCCGTCTTAAACGGATTGGTGATGATTAGTGGTTTAAATGAACTGAAAGATGAAGGCGTCACCAATTTAAAAGACCGCATTATACAAGGAACCAAACGGCGTATCCGCCCTATTATGCTTACCGCCTTTACCGATATTTTAGGGTTTTTACCGATGGCGATATCAGCATCTGCCGGAGCGGAAGTACAACGACCTTTGGCAACGGTGGTAATTGGTGGATTGGTCACCTCTACCCTATTAACCTTGTTTATTCTACCTATTTGTTACCAATGGATCGAAAAACGAAAAGAACGAAAACTTATGAAAAAACCAGCATTAGCAACTACAGTCTTGCTAATTGGGTTGTTAGGAAGTTCGGCCTTTGTGCCTACTTATGGACAAGAGGTTTCAAAAACTGAAACAAATCCCACCACCGACCTGTTACCGATTACGTTGGAAAAAGCGGTAGAAACCGCCCAGCAAAATTATCCGTTGCTAAAACAGAAACAGCTGGAGATCGAACGGGAATCGGCTATGAAAGGCGCAGCCTATGACTTCGGAAAAACATCGGTATTCACCAGTGGCGAAGAGATCAATGACGAACGAGGTGTTTATACTACAGTAGGCATCGGGCAACAAGGCATCGACTTACTCGGTATCAGCGCTAAGAACAAACAGCGGAAGCAACATATCGCCTTAGCCGAAACAGCTTTGGAACTATCGGAAATACAAGTCGCCCAAGCGGTAAAAGAAGCATGGTCGAAAGCCTTTCAGGAAAAGCGAAAGTATGACTTGTATAAAGAATTGGATTCCATTTATACGCGCTTCGCAGAAGCCGTATCACTCAACTATGAAGTAGAAGCGATATCGAAACTGGAATATGCTTCGGCGAAGAATCAGGCTTTGCAGATCACCAACAAAAAGCAACAAGCGTTAAGCGATTACCAAATTGCTTTACAACAGCTTAACCTTTGGTTGGTGTCCGATACCTTTTATACGGTCCCCGATACCTTTGAAGCAGACAAACTGGGGATGCAGCAGCTTTCAGCAACAATTGAGCAACACCCAGAGCTACAGCTTTCTGAACAAGTTATAAAAACCGCCGAAGCTGATTACAAAGCCGCTCGCGCTAATTTGTTACCAACGCTCAACTTACAAGGCGGCTTACAAAAGGTAAATGGATCGACCGGATTTTATCGCTATCAGGCTGGAATATCCGTTCCGCTGTTTTCAGGTACCGAGCGCAGTAAAGCAAAGGCAGCCAAAATAGAGACTGAGATTGCTAAAAACAAAGCCGCTTTCAACAAAGAACAGATAGAAGCCACCTACCAACAAGCGGTGCAGACCTTTCAGAAATGGGAAGCCTCGTGGCAGTTTTATAAAGAAGAAGCCCTGCCGCTCGCCAAGGAGCAACGGAAAGGCGCACTATTAGCCTATAAAGAAGGCGCGGTGGACTATGCCGCATTTACGCAATTGATGCGCGATGCCATACAAACCGAGATGGACGCACTCGATGCGTTACACAATTATTTACAATCCGTATTTCAACTACACTATTTTAATAATTAAGACTATGAAACAAGTTATAAACCCTATATTAAGTCTATTCGTAATCACTGCTTTAAGTTTAGCTTCTTGCGGAGATTCGAATACCAAATCTGAAGACAACACTACTTCAGAAAAAACAGCGAATAAAAAACCACACGTAGAAGAAGTGATGCTTTCGGCACAACAGTTTGAAGCCTTACAAATGGAAACCAATACCCTACAAGACCGTAAAATGACTGGTTTTGTAGAAGCCAACGGCCAACTGGAAGTACCGCCACAAAACGAAGCAATGGTAACTTCGGTAGTGGGAGCCAATGTGGTTTCCATAGAAGTCATAGAAGGAGATGAAGTAAAAAAAGGACAAATACTCGCCTATCTATCGCATCCGAATATTATCGAAAAACAAACGCAGTATCTAGATGCGTATAGCAATCGTCAGTTTCTTCAGAAAGAATATGAACGGCAACAAAAACTTTACGAGGCGGGCGTAGGCTCAGGGATGAACTTCCAAAAAACGGAAGCCCAATACCAAGCCGCAAAAAGTTTAGCGCAAGGCTTAAAAGCACAATTGCAGCAATTGAATATTAGCGCCGCCGGAGTACAAAAAGACACCATCTACCAACGCGTAGCCCTACGAAGCCCCATAGAAGGATCGGTACAAAAAGTAAAGGTAAAGACCGGACAATATGTAGACCCACAAACGAATCTGTTTGAGATCGTCAACACCCATCACGTACACGCAGACCTTATGGTATTTGAGAAAGACGTGTACAAAATAAAAAAGGGACAGACCGTTACGTTTAATGTACAGTCCATTCCAGGTAAAGAGTTATCGGCTGTGATCTATTCCGTAGGGCAAACGTTTGAGGAGAATCCGAAAGCGTTGCACGTACACGCCGAAATAGAAAACAAAGAAGGGCATTTAATTCCTGGTATGTATATTCAAGGTCGTATACAGACTGATGAAAACCAAACAAAAGCCTTACCAGAAAGTGCCATTGGTACAGACGGGGATAAAAAGTATGCTTTTACGGTAGAGAAAGAAGGCGATGCCTGGAGTTTAAAGCCGGTAGAGATCACCACTGGCGCCAAAGATGGCGAATGGGTTGCCGTTAATTTTTTAAAACCCCTTGCCCCAGACACCCAATTGGCTTTTAATAATGCGTATTACCTATTAGCTGAATGGAAAAAAAGTGAGGCTGGGCATAGTCATTAAGGTGTACCTTCGATACGCCCCTCCTATCGTCGGGCCACTCAGGCACCGGCAAGAGAGGTGTTTGAGTAAATTCGAGAGACCGGCAGGGATCACGAATTTGTATCGAAAATACCAGTATTGGAAGACGGAAGTTGGATGCTGGATGCTGGAAGACGGAAGTTTGAAGTTGAGCTTTCGATATACTTCGACAAGCTTAGCACAACACACCTCTCCTATCGTCGGACCACTCAGGCACCGGCGAGAGAGGTGTTTGAGTAAATTCGAGAGACCGGCAGGGATCACGAATTTGTATCGAAAATACCGACGCTAGAAGTTGAAAGTTTGATAAGAATAATAGACCTTTAAGGGTATCAAAGCCTGTAAGATCTAAAACCTTTTAAAGAAATGAACGAAATAGATAAAAAGTTAACCGATAAAGAAGTCCGTCCAACAGCGATGCGAACGCTGGTATATCAACAATTGGCGAAGCAAAATACTGCCGTAGCCTTGACCGATATAGAGCTTGCTTTCACCAAAGCAGACCGAACTACGTTGTATAGAACCGTGAAAACCTTTGAAGAAAAGGGAATTGTACATCAAATAGACGATGGTACGGGGATTTCAAAATATGCATTGTGTGAACCCGGTTGTAATTGTGAAATTGAAAACGACCTCCACTTACACTTTCATTGTAGCAATTGCGACAAAACCGTTTGCTTGACCGAACATAAGATTCCGCAAATCAGCTTACCCGATGGCTATGTAGCAGAAGATGTTAATTTGGTGGTAAAAGGAATCTGTTCCGATTGCAGCGGAAGTTAATGCACTTCCATTGCACTATAATTATGGGGATATTACACTAAAATTAAATAGAAAAACCTATTTAGGCTATGAAGCAAAATCCCAATACTTGTAAACCTCAAGCCGCTTGTTGCGCACACGATGAGCCCGAACACACATCCAATGACGGTCACAATCATGAAGGCGGCGCTTTAGATTTCAAAACTTACATTCCAGCTATTTTTAGTTTTATACTACTTGTAGTAGGTATTTGTTTAGACTATTTTGAAATTTCTTTCTTTACCGGTTGGGTGCGCATCGCTTGGTATGTCATCGCCTATTTACCCGTAGGCCTACCTGTTTTAAAACAAGGATGGGTCAGTATCCAAAACGGAGACTTTTTTACAGAATTCTTATTGATGTCCATTGCCACCATGGGAGCCTTTGCCATTGGAGAATACCCTGAAGGCGTTGCCGTGATGGTGTTTTATGCGGTAGGGGAATTATTTCAGGGAGCTGCTGTAAAGAAAGCCAAAGGAAACATTAAAGCCTTGTTGGACGTCCGACCAAATGAAGCATTGGTACATCGCAACAATGATTTTGTTTCAGTACCGCCGGATACAGTAAAAGTTGGGGAAACCGTGCAAGTACGTGTTGGAGAGAAAATTCCGTTGGATGGGGTGTTGCTGTCTGAAAAGACATCGGTCAACACTGCAGCGCTTACGGGAGAAAGTAAACCGAGTTCCGTTAAAAAAGGCACAGCCGTTTTTGCAGGGAGCATCAATCTGGAAAGTGTTATTGAGATTGAAACCACTAAGGAATTCAAAGACAGTTCCATTGCTCGTATTTTAGATCTAGTACAAAACGCTACCGCCCGAAAATCAAAAACTGAATTGTTTATTCGGAAATTTGCACGGGTATATACGCCGATTGTTGTGTTCTTAGCCATTGCACTTACCCTACTGCCCTACTTCTTTGTTTCAGAATATATATTTGAAGTTTGGCTATATCGTGCACTGATCTTTTTGGTTATTTCGTGTCCGTGTGCGTTGGTTATCTCTATTCCGTTAGGATATTTTGGTGGCTTGGGTGCTGCTTCCAGACACGGTATTCTATTTAAAGGTGCTTCCTTTTTAGATGCCGTCACGAAAGTGAATACCGTGGTGATGGACAAAACGGGAACCGTTACCAAAGGGGTTTTTAAAATAAAAGAAATTAAAACTTCTACTATTTCCGAAGAAGAAATGATGCCCTACCTCATGGCGATGGAAGAACAATCTACCCACCCGATTGCCAAAGCTATTTTAGCATACGACGACAAAGAAGTAAAACTACAAGCGACCGATGTTTCTG